>CDZA01034562.1_pt1 | contig 26274 bp, 23 predicted proteins | sample 554881 | NCBI WGS metagenome assembly CDZA01 (sample SAMEA3182082, study PRJEB8094) | gut metagenome | biome: human; feature: gut; material: Stool; isolation source: human stools | place: Canada | collected 2012-12-04
GTTGAAACTTCTGGGCTTTTCGCGCTGATATCTTTTTTGGTTCAGCTTGATGGTGGACAGTACAGGACTCGAACCCGTCTTCCGGGTTTCGAGTCCTGTTTTGCCATGTTTTACGGTCATTTTTTGTGCTGCCGGTGCAGTGTATTGTGCTGTTTGATGCTCTGTGGGTTTTGGCCATGCTTTTGCCGTAAGGCTAAAAATAAGGCTAAATCCAGAGCCAGCGGCAACCCACTTTAGAGGAACAAATCTTGCCTTCCCATTTCCCAATCTGGATATATTTGAACGGAAAAGCCAGCATCTGTATCTCCCATGCACATTCAAATAAAAGGAGCGTTGTTCCGTCTTGTTTGAACAAAAGCGACGTGGGCATCAAAACGGTGCTTAGCTCCGATGCGTCTTGAATCTTTTTGGCTGCCGGCCAATTAAAGCGAAGTACATCAAAATTTTCGTTTGTGCTTATCGGCTTCAGGCAGCTGAACGAAAAATAGATGTAAAAGTCCGAAATATGGGATATTAAAAATGCTACAATGATCTCAGAAAACGCAGGAGGTCATTGGCATGGCACACGCAGAGAACATCACGTTTGAAGAATTTCGTACTCGTTTCAGCACGGAAGAGAGCTGCCGGGCGGAATTATTCCGGCTTCGGTTTCCAAACGGCTTCTTCTGTCCGAAATGCGGCTGTACGGAATATTACCCGGTTCGCGGGCGAAATGCGTTCCAGTGCCGCGCCTGCCGGCATCAAACGTCCGTCACGGCTGGGACGGTCATGCACCGCACACATCTGCCGTTGACGGTCTGGTTCTGGGCGATCTATCTGTGTGCCACAGACAAACGCGGCATTTCTGCCGTCCAGCTGAGCCGCACGCTGAACATCTGCTATGAGTCGGCGTGGTATCTTTTGCACAGAATTCGTCGCGCGATGGCTCAAAGAGACGAGAAATATGCTCTTTCCGGCATCGTTGAGATGGACGACGGCTATGTGGGCGGAGCAACGCACAATGGCAAACGTGGTCGCGGGACGGACAAGGCGAAGATCGTGGTGGCGCTGTCAAAAACGGAAAATGGCGCGGCTTTGTTCACGCGGATGCAGGTCGTGAAAGACGTCACGAGCAAAACACTTCAGCAAGTCATCGGCAAAACTGTTGCCACAGGTGCAAAAATCGAATGCGACGGCTACAGAAGCTATAGGAACCTGTCTGGCGTGGAACTGGACGCGAAAAAGTATGAACCTGGCGACCTGCATTGGCTTCACAAAGCCATCAGCAACCTGAAAGCGTTTCTGCTTGGCACGTATCACGGTCGCTGCACGCAGCTTCAGGCGTACCTGGACGAGTTCTGCTTCCGCTTCAATCGCCGAAAAACCGGCGATCAGATCTTCTTGCGCCTGACAAGAGCCGTCGCTGCATCTTGTGTCCAGCTGCATTAAGCCGATAAGCACAAAACTTTAATTATCCAATCTCTACCTGTAATGCTGGAAATGACATTGTTAGACAAGGAGCAAATGGTATCACACAAGCGATCAACAACTTTTTCAAGGGTTGCGAATACTTCGTTACGGAAACCGCGCTTTCGGATCTCTTTCCAAATCTGTTCAATGGGATTCATCTCAGGCGTATATGGAGGGATGTGGAAACGGATAATGTTCTCCGGTAATTCCAATCCCCCGGATTTGTGCCATGCCGCACCGTCACAGCAGAGCAGTATTATGTCGTCAGAATATTGTTCAGATAATTTCTTCGAGACCCATTTCTTCAGAAAGATATTCATGCACACTGTATTGCAATCAGGCATGACAAGAAAGTATCCGTCACCGGTCAGCGGCTCTACCGCCCCATAGACATAGCGATACTCCCGGATGTGGTGACAGGGTACACTGGGACGTATCCCTTTCTGACACCAGCAGTACCTGGGCTTATTGATTCGGCCAAATCCAGCTTCATCCTGGAACATCAGACGAATTTTCTTCCCCCCTGTGGATAACTTTCAGTTCTTTTACGGCGTCGTTAATTTTTTGAGGCCGCGATTTCTTCTTCGCTGGCCTTTTTGGGGTGTCTGCTGCGAGGCATTACCTTACGCCATCCATGACGATGCAGAACAAGGTATATTTGACCGTTACTGACTGGATGGTCGACTGCACTTTGATATGCTCTCGCGATTTCTCTGATCTCTACCAGTTCTCCCTTTTCCGCACGTGCTTTGAAGGGAGCCAGAATACTGTCAGTGCGACAGTAATCCAAAGGAGATTAGTACCTGTGCCTGGTGGTGAGCATCGCTATTCCTGTCCTTCACCGTAAGGGCGGCTCCGGCATTCAAGATCCCGTCCACGCGATTGCAGCTCTTGAGTACGATGGAAAGTTCTACGAGACCGTCGATATTCCGGAAGTTCTTGAGAAGTACGGCCTACCATCTAAGATTACTGCTGACATGGCCGGTGAACATCTTGAGTATTTGAAATCTGATGGCGGTGCTGGCTACGAATTCACTGCCAGCCAAACCGATATTGAACTGTACCAGTATGCTCCCTCTGCTTGCGATGGCGTGTATGTCTTGAGAGGCGGTGACGCCTGGTATGTCGCACTGTTCTGCAACTTCTTTCAGTTCGACAGCAATACCAGTGTTGAACTTACGGAGCTGTACCGGGTGTATGGCATCGACAGTGCTGACGATATTCAGTCCATTACGGAAATGGGCAACAGCAACAACAGAGAGATCGGAAAGCCTGTTACAGACCGTCAGGAAATTGCGGAGTTTTATGATATGACTGTTGCCCTGTGGAGCTACGGTAACGATGATTTCCAGAAGCAGATGTTTGGCGGCTATCCTGATGAAGAGACGCAGATGCAGGCACACACCGCATTTGCCGATGACCGCAGAAACCTTCGCATTGAAACAACGGATGGCCTCCGCTTCTTTATCTCTTTCCATCCGAGTTTTGACTGGATTAATGGCGGCGGTACTATGTCCTACTTCAAGATCGACGAGCAGATGCACGCGTGGATCGATAGAAATCTGAACTAAGTAAAACAGCGCAGCTTCTGGTCGGGAGCTGCGCCGTTTTATGTAAATATGTCAAAAGTAATAATTAAAAGATGCACACCCCTTGGCTCAAAATGCACACCCCACAGACCTTTCGTTAAATGGTATAGAGGTGTAAAACGGAAAAGACTCCACGGTGACCATTTCAGAATCACCGCAGAGCCTGCTTTTGTTAAAAGGTATATTAAAACCCTTACAAATAGGGACTTTTGCAAAAAGAAACTGGACACCCGATTTGATACTCATCGTATCAAAACTGGTGTCCAGTTATGGTACGGGTAGTGGGACTCGAACCCACACGCCTCACGGCAGAGGAACCTAAAGGTGATGTCACCTTGGTGAAAGGTTTGAAACAGCATAATTCACAGAGTTTACAGATACAACGCTTGACTTATACCGGTGAATGACTGCCAACCATTGCCGTTACAACGAACAAACAACGATTTGCATCATACGTCCACTCATAATCGCCATTATACTTTCGTAGCGTTTTTCGCACACTTTTTAATCCAAAACCATGTGCGCTCTTATTTTCCTTGGATGTAACCAGGTGAGTTCCGCTTGTCTTCGGCTGCGCGTCGCAGCTATTACTTATTACAATAACGCTATATGCGTTTCTCCTTGCAGTAGCAAGGGAAACTCGCTTTTCACGGGATTTTTCTGCAGCAGAAACTGCATTGTCAATCAGATTGCCTAGGATAGCAACCAAGTCGATATCTTCGACTTCGTTCAAATTACAAAGCTTTACATCATACTCGAAATGAATATTACGCATGGAGCAATCTACGGCAAACTTGTGGATCATTACATCCAACATTTTATTTCCACTGTGGCAGTTGCGTGTATAATCGGACAACTGTGCAGACAGTTTGGAAAGATAGCCACCGATTCTGGGGTCGTCACTTAGACTCCCAATTGCAGCCAAATGGTTTTTAGCATCATGCGAGTAGAGCATAAGTTGCTGATTTTGTTGCTCCAGAATATCATAATAGGCTTTTTCCGTTTGTAAACGCGCGAACTCACTTCGCATCTGCATTGCCTCATTTTCCTGCTCCATTTGATGCTGATAGGTTACGAAAAGAAGTACAGTGGAACAAAGAAGAATCATGCTTGCTGCAGCAAGATACTTTTGACCGTCAGCTGTGATTCCAGCGTGTGCACAGACGATCCAGAACAGGACAAGACAAACTGTAACAGCAGCAGGATAAAGAAATAGCGCCAGCGGAAGCCGCTTTCGCTGCACAGTAGACTTTACAAGCCTTGAAAAAATCAAAACAGTGAAGAAGTACAGTGTTTTGGAAAGCGGGCATTCTAGGATAAAGAGGGCGAAGTCGCTATTATAGTCAAAAAAGTGACTTTTTGTTATTACGCTCACTAGAGAAATTGCAGCAAATTCCCAAACAGCGTTGACTGCACACAGAATGAGCGAATAGAATACGGCAATAATCCAGCGGATCTCAAAGCAAAGTATAGCAAAAGAACTGTTGGCCAAAATCGTTGTAACAGTATTGACAACAATGTTATTATCCAGAAGAAGATTCCCAGCACAGGCTGCGCCAAATACTGCTGCGCCAATAACCAAGCAGCGTCCAGAAGGAAAACGCTTTTCTGAAACGTTGGAGAGAAAAATGTACGAGATCAACATCTCTGTCAGGTATACAACAACAGAAGTCAGTGGATTCAGCATACTCAGCGCCTCCGCAGATACTCAAACCAGAATTTATGGAATGCAGACTGCTTGCGGGGGGCGATTGGAACTCGATCACTGTTGATCAGAATCAATTCAGAATAGCTGTATTTCTGGACGTAGTGGAGGTTGACAAAATACGATTTATGAACAGGATAGAAAAATAGCGGCGGCAATTTTTCGCACAGTGCATCGTAATTTTCGTTGGTGAATAAGTTGGAATCCTTCGTTACAAGCACAACTTTACGGGCACTCCGTGTCACGTAGAAAATATCATCAACTACGACACGCTGCTGTCCGCCATCTCCGGAAAGAAAAATGTCCACATATGCGCCGTCAATATACTCCATCGCCTTATCCAGCCCTGCGTACAGCCGGTTCACATTGAATGGCTTTTCAAAAAAACGAAAAGCCTGCAAATCCATTGCATCGTCCTGATACTCATCGTAGTTTGTAACAAAAAACAGGGCAAGTTTCCTATTACGTTCCCGCAGTACCTTAGCAAGGGAAATTCCATCCATGCTGTCCATCTGAATATCCAGAAATGCAAGATCAAAACTCTGACCAGCCTGAAGAACATCTCTTGGTGAAGTTGTCGCCGTGATAGCAGCATCAATATAGCGGTTGCGCATATATTCCGAAACATGAGCAGACAGAATATCCAGGTATTGTTGTTCGTCATCACAAATCAGAATTCTCAATTGATCACCCCTGCAAAAATAAGCTCATAGCCGTTTGGCTATGAGCTTATTTTACCATTCGTATGAAGCTGCGTCAAATGAACTTCTATATGTAAATTCAGCAATCATGCAGGAATTATCAGCATTTTTGCATAGAAGATGACCGCTATTCTTTACACGTATCTAAATACGTTTCGATCAAACGGCATACAACTTTTTGGGAATTTTCAGGTAGCCGCTTAATCAAGGATGAGATTTCATCAGTTTCGGTGGTAATTTTCCCGATGAGGTAGAAATCAGGTGTCTCGCCAAGAACGGCACAAAGTCGAAGCACAAGCTGTGTTGTAGGCAAATACACACCACGCTCAATATTGGATAGATGATTTTTTGACAGACCGACTTGTTCTGCTAATTCTTCTTGTGTCATTTTCAACGCCTTTCGGCGCTGCATAATTCGTATTCCAATAAGTTTTTTGTTTATTTCCACATAAATCACCGTGCTACAATGATATCATACCGCACGATTGATTAGAACAACGCAAGGCAGAACTGTTCTGCATAACAATTATATTTTACGGTTTTTCGTCGAAGTCATTGTAACACGACGATTTTCGCTCTTTTTCCTGTTTTTTCTTGCAGTTCTGCATGACCTATTGTTTTGGATAAAATTGATGCTATGATCGAGGCAGGAGGTGAGACAAAATGAAGTCCACAAAGAAAACACTGAGTAAAATCGCAAAGACCATTGCAGAAAAGGCACTCAAGAGAGACGCCAACAGCACTACCTGCATCTCGTTCTACCAGCCCAAGGCTCCGAGTGCACTGAAAAAAATCCAAGCAGGCAAAAAGTGATCAGTAAACTCTCTAAGCGAATTGTCCGAATGTTGTACGCTGAGTCAATGCTAGAAAGCGAAGATGTTGAGTTATATGAGTACGGGTTTTATATTCTACTCACACATTTGCTCTTTTTCTGCTTCTCAGCGATCTGCGGGCTGATTCTTGGCGTTCCGTTAGAAGCAGTTCTATTCTATGTCGCGTTTTCCTCCATTCGTACCTATGCAGGCGGTATTCATGCAAAGACTGAAACCGCCTGCATGGGACTGACGGCAGCGGCAATTGTTCTTTCTATATGCGTCATTCGAATATTTTCGGTTCATTCACATGAACAGATTATTGGTTGTATGCTTTTATTTGGAACAGTTGCTGTAATTGCGCTAGCCCCGCTGGATTCTCCTGAAAAGCCATTGGACAGCGATGAAAAAAAGCGATACCGGTGTATTTCAGCATTAATTCTTATAGGCTTGCTTGCGGCGACGGGGCTGGCCGCTATCTTTAAGTTGTACCGGATTGGTGATGGAATTGCTGTCAGTTTAGCTTTAGAAGGAATCCTCTTAGTTATCGGGCGAATATGCCGCACTCGAAAAAACGAACGTATTCATTGACAAAGTACTTGCAGTTTTGCAGGAATAATCCGCAGTTCTACCACGATGCTTGAAAAAACAAACGCACTTCACTATGCTTCAGGTGTGATTGCGCCAGACTATTATTTCATTAATAGCAGGGTTGTTGCTGAATTACTATTTCAAATACGATCTGCTTTGGGTATGCCTGTATCTGCCGGAGAGGTGATGCCTATGCGTGCGTAATGACGTATTTCAAGAAACACAAACAACCACCAAATTCCAAATGATCCACAACTTACGGCATATAAAAAGAAAGGATGAAAAGCATGAAAAAGACGAAACGTTTGCTGGCAATGATGCTTGCCTGTGTTGCTATTTGCAGTTTGCTGGCGTGCTCTGTATTCGCTGCTGGTGGCCATGGCCGGGAATACGGTGTGGTTAATTCGGATGGTACCCGTCTCAGAACAGCCGCAAATCCGAATAACTCCCAGAATATTATCGGCCTTCTTTATACGGGCGATATCATGCTGTTTGATATTAACAGCAACGGGGATTCTATTTATGTTCTTGGAACGGACAACCAGTACTGGGGTTATGGCGTAATGCAGAGCGGCGCAAATACAGGTAACCGTGGCTATGTCAATCTTCGCTGCCTTGATATTTATGTTGCATAAACCGTAGTGATTTACTGAAATCTCGTCGAGCAGGTGTTTCACCTGCTCGACACTTATAGGAGCTTTTATATGAAAAAACGTAAGCCCGCTATAATTATCGTACTTATATTGCTTGCCATGATACTGTCTGCGTGCAGCCGTAAGCAGAAAGAAGAAGTAACCTCACTCACAGACGCATGGCCACAGACTGAAAAGAGTTCAGAGCAGCCAAGCATTTCTTTCCCCCGAGACAGTCCCAAGCCGCAAAATAGCGAGAATGCTCCAACGGAAACGGATGCAATTGAAGGATATGAACTTGCGACACTGCCTTTACCGGAAGGTATGGTTATGGCAACAGCGCAGCTCAGCATCCGCGACAGGGTCTATACCGCTGGAATCGGTGCGACAGGCGCAGTATATGGATATTCATGTGCCGACCATACACGGGAAACACTGGAACTACCCAAAGAATATGAATTTGTATATGCAATGTGTCAGGATGGCGACAATTACTCGCTTCTGTGCGGCTCATATCCGATTGCATATTATGATTTTGAGGACAACTTTACACTGAATGATCCGCCGAAAGGCGATTTTGAGATCATTACGTTTGACAGCAATGATACATATATTTCCACATTGCAGCTTGCCGAGAGATATACCCAAAACGGATTTACTTTTAAGCAGATATACCGCATCAACGGCGGATACATTCTTCAATGCCGTGCAGCTATCATCGTGATCGACGATGACGGGAATGAAAAAGGCAAGATCACATTGGATGAAACACGACAATTCGATTCTTTGCAAATGGTTGGAGACGAAGCCTTTGCCATATCCGTTGATGTGGCTTATAACAACGCAGAACTTCATACGCTGAATCTTGAAACATATGAGGTGGAAACGTCTCTCTTTTTCCAGAATACCAGAATGTGCGGCATGGGACTTGATGCAGAGGGACAGCTTTTGTTGAATAACCAGACAACAAACGCCAATGCGCTTTGCTATGTTAATCTGCAAACGGGAAACTTACAGGAAGCGTTCTTATGGGCAGATGTCGGGCTTGCAGCGCAGGGCTTTTTGGAAATCCGCCCTTGGCAAGCCGGGTATGTGCTTTATGAACCGTATCAGAATTATATATCCTATCTTCGCAGAAGTGATACCAGCAAGAAACAGGAGCTTACAATTGCCTCGGATGGGAATGTGGCGATTGCCTCAATTGTCAGCGATTTCAATATGTCGCAGGATCGTTATCTGGTCAAGCTGGTAAATTACGGAACAGAAGATCGCAGCATGGAACTCCTGCGTACAGAAATCATGGCAGGCAAAGCTCCGGATCTTTATTGCTTCAAAAGTCCAAACGATTTTGGCGCGAATGCATATGCGGATTTACTACCATATCTCGACGCAGACCCGGAATATGGGCGGGACTGGTTTATCAAAAGCCTGCTCACCAGCATGACAGAGGATGGTGGGCTCTATTGGCTTCCCTATACGTTTGCCGTCGATACCTGGGTTGCGGCGAATGATGATTTTGACCATGCCGGAATCAGTATCGAAGAATTGCAGGAAAGACTTCTGGAGCTTGGCAGTGAAAGACCTCCTTTTGAGAGTTTTGTTACATCCGAATGGCTAATTGGCTGGTACAGCAGATTTGCACTTGGCAAATTTGTTGATCAGGACAGCGCAACCTGCAGCTTCGATTCACCAGAATTTTCTGCGGCATTGCAGATGTGCAAGGACTGGGGCCAGAGCGGAGGTACAGAAACGCTTGGGCAGCGATGCGTACTGGAATTTGAAAATATTCAGGATATCATAAGAATTGGGACAATTGGCGAGTTGTATCATGATAACTACTGCTATGTAGGCTTTCCGACATCAAGTGGAAATGGCAGTATGTTTGAACTCCTATCATGTTTTGCTATCTCTGCGCAGGGTGATAAACAGGAAGCGGCATGGGAATTTATCCGTTTTGCATTAGGAAATCTTCAGCCGGACGGATTGCTGGGCGTTGGCATTCCAGCTTCTCAAAGTGCATTGGATGAACGGCTTCAGTTTTTGATTGAAACCGGTCAAACGTTTTTGGAGTTCACCCATAAAATCAAGCCATCTGATGCAGACGCATTCCGCGCTCTTATCGAGAATACCAGTATGGTCGAAAACTCAGAGCAAGGAATTTTGAAAATAATCACAGATGAAAGCGTCAGCTTTTTTACCGGTTCCAAGACAGCAAGCGAAGCTGCTGCACTGATTCAGAATCGCGTGCAGCTATACCTTATGGAAAATCGGTAAATGAACGACTTCTTCCATGCACAACGCCTGCAAACCATTTTTGAGCAGACAAGGGATACGGAAACTATGAAAAAGAAATTGTTCGTTTTTTGGGTCGTATGCTTGTGGCTCCTGTCCGCGTGCTCTGCGCGGCAGGAATCCCAAGGTGAAAACGTGCAAACGCCGCCGGAGGCTTCTTCGGCAGTGCAGATCGACGTTCGCAATTTGCCGGATGGTCAGTGTTACCGGCAGACGACATGGCCGCTATCGGAGGGGATCACGCAGGCCGAGGGGCAATGCATCTGGGACGGCAGGATCTATTCCTATTCCAACGCTCCGGCGGCGCTTGGCTTGACAGGCGCGGACGGCAGCACCACGGCGCTCCCGCTGCCGGACACAGAATATCTGTATGGCGTGTGTGAAAGCGGCGATGCGCTGGCGCTGCTTGCAGGTACTTATCCGGCGTTCTATTTTGACGCAGACGGAGAACCGGTCACTGTGGACGCGCCGGAGGGGCGTTATTCGATCACGACCTATGATGCTGACGGAGCAATCCTCGGTACGGTACCGCTGGCAGAAGTCTACCCGGAGGAGCCGCGCGGATTTGACGGCGGCAGCGGCGCATACTATCTGCTCTTTGCCGAACGGGTCGTCAAAATCGGTGCGGATGGGCAGCAGCTTGCGGAACAGGGCGCGTTTGACGGGCAGCTGCTGCAAATTCTGGCTACTCCGGATGCAGTCTATGTGCGCGTCGAAGGCGATACGCTTTATGAGACGGGGAAGGTCGTGCGGCTGAACGCTGAGACGCTTCAGGCGGAAGCGGAGTTCTCCTGCGCGGCGCTGGACGTGCATGGTATGGGGCTGGGTGTTGATGGCAGGCTCCTGCTTGTGAATCAGGAGTATTTGTTACAACCGGATTTTGAAACTGGGACTGTCGCGGCTGTTCTGAGCTGGAAGGATAACGCCAACACAGCGGCAAACAACTATCAGACGGTTCTCGGCACAGACGCGGGCTTCTTCGCGCTGAACAGCAGCATCGAGGCCGCGTGCTTCTATGAACGGCTGCCGGACGGCGAAACGCTGGCAGAGCCGACGGAGATCACACTATATCAGGCAGCGTTCAACGATCTGCCCTTGACGGTTTACGCGAGTGAATTTCAGAAACTATATCCGCAATACCGGGTCACGGTGATTGAAGCAAAGTCCCCCGAAGAAAAAGAACTGGCGCTGACCGAACTTGGAACTGGCAAGGGCTATGATATCTATCTGCTGAGCGAAACACATTGGCAGCAGCTGCACGATGCAGACGTTTTTGAGGATTTGCTTCCGTGGATGAACGCGGACAGCTCCGCGCCGCTGAGCGTGATGCGGACTAGTATCCGGCAGGCTCTGACCAAAAGCGGAAATCTTTACCGGCTTCCGGTTGGTTATCGTATCAGTACCTACGTCGTTGACCCAAATCGACTGGAGACATTTACACCGGAAGCTGTTCTAGCCGCCTGCACGAGCTCCGATGTCCCGCGTTATCCATTCATCGCAAACAGCGCTGGTGAGGACGGCTTTGATTATACGCCGTCGATGGCTGCGCTCTGCGCACGGGACTATGTGGATACGGCGCAAGCATCGTGCAGCTTCGATTCGGATTCCTTCAAGGCGCAGCTCCAGCTGTTAAAATTGCAGGAAGCGGCCAAGGCAGAGTCGTATCCGTGCAATGGGCTTTTATATTTGGATGTAATCACGGATGTGGGAACCATTGCATATAACGCGGAACGCTATCTGCTGCCGCCGATGGAGCAGTATGTATTCTGCGGATATCCCAGCGACCATGCAAACGGCAGCGTCCTGCATTTTTCGGAATTATTTGCTATCAATGCGAACAGCAAACAAAAATCCGGCGCGTGGGCTTTTTTGAGCTACCTGCTGACGCAGCCCTGTCAGGAAAATATGAAGCTGCGTCTGCCTGTCAACGATTCTGTCCTCCAAGTGCAGCTTACCGGGCTGCTGGAGAAGGAAACGATCACACAGCATGAGATTGATATGTTCTATCAGATGGTCGATGGTCTGCAAGCAGCAGACTACCCCACGACTACCGTCGAACAGATCATTCGAGAAGAGCTTGCACCCTATTTAGCTGGAGAAGCGGCAGAAGAAGAAACAGCAGGGAAAATCCAGTCAAGAGTACAGCTTATGCTCGCAGAACAGTTCGATTAAACATTAAAAGCAAAAAGAAAGGCGGTATTTATATGAAGAAAAGAAACATTGTTTGCCTTGTCTTTCTCGTGTGTATTGTGTCCAGTATGCTGCTCCCCGTCTGTGCTATGGGCATTGGCAATGATACTGTCGAGCCGCAGCGCTACTATGCAACAGGAAAAGTTGTTGCAGAGTCAGGCGTGAAATTAAGATCGACACCCGAAAAACTCGAAGACAACTCAAACTCGATGTATCTTCTGCCTAATAATCATACAGTGCGGATTATCCAGCAACTCTATTCCGATGACGGAATATCTTGGTATTATGTTATGACCTACTGGGCGGGGGAAAACCAATACGGTTATGTAGCGGCACAATACGTTAGAATTATTTCTGGCTCATGATATCGTTTTCCTGCTGTTTCTTCTAAAACATATGCTGCCCGTGCTATAATAGCGCGGGCAGCTTCCCTTATTGCTGGACGCACGAATGATAAGCCATTACATATACATATCCCGCACACTTTTATGGGGGATTTTTATGAGTTTAGTTCCAATCTGGCGGTCTACTATACAGAGTAGCTAAGAATCCCGTGTCAGTTAAGTGTGGGTAGCTAGGGATGTGGATGCATGGAAGGCTGATATGAAAAACTGACGCAAGGGTTATATAGAAATTCTTCTAGTAAACAGGTTGCCCTGCATGATGAACAAAACACTTCTCACCAACGATGCAAGGGGTGAATCGCGTTCGCACAGCGATTCACTCCTTTCTATCACTCTGCGTTGAGTGCTTCGGCAACTTCCTGCGCGATGCGCTGCCGATCTTCCTCATTCTCCGCCCGCGCATATCGTTCCAGCGCGGCATCGCGCAGTTCTGCTGCCTGACGGGACCACACTTCAAACTCGCTCTTGGTCATCAGTCCGCTTCTGATGCGGGCAAAATATTTTTTGTAAGCCCGCTGGTGCACTTTCCAGACATCGTTATTTTCCACCTTACTTCGGAAACTGCTGCTTGCGCCGATCTCACGGCAGGTCTTGCCGTCCTGTCCGGGCGCAGGTCCGGTGCAATAGGCGTAGGTTGCCCCCGGTGTTTGTAAAAACCAGCGACCGCAGTTGGCGCAGCGCTTCGGCACAAATCCCTTTTGCAGCCCCTTCATGAACTCCACATAAACGAAATCCAGCAGCCGGTCGAAGTACATCTTCTCGACGATCTCGGCTTTTTCCTTCTCACCACGGATGCGGTACTGCGTCTTCACCGGTGGTGCGTCAGTCTCGGGGTTTTCGCCGAGACTGACGCCGCTGACAAAGGCTTCATATCCACGTGAACAAATCATCGGCGCCAGAGGAATTTTCTTCTGGCCCTTTTTCTTTTCAAATACCGCGCCCGCAAAAACACCATCGAGGAACCACGCATACCGCTCCTGAATCAATCGAATGTCATTGATCTGCTGCTGCATGAATGCGGGCAGTTCATTATCTTCCTGCATCATGAACTCCGCAAAAGCATCCTGTGCTTCTCCGACTGCAAACTCTTCGATTTGCATATCACCAAAGAAACGGAAATCTTCCAGATACAGCCGGTAGAGCGGCAGAGAAGCAAGCCCCTTCTTCATGTTCATGTAAGCACGCAGAACATCACCACTTTTTTCTTGAACGGCTGTGTTCAGCCGATCCAGCAATTCCTGAAACGGTGCGACATCAAGGTTCAATATTTCCGTCAACACCGTTCCATACGGCTGCGGCTTCGGTCTATCCTCTACCCAATAGGCCGATGCGCCGAATTCGACTTTGGTGTTTGTCTGCGGCCGATGTAAATCAAATAAGTCTTTTCCTAAAACGCCCATAAGCTGTTTCCTCATTCGAGAATGTATTTGTATCGATATAGTGTATCTATTGAAATGATACATTACCTATTTTCAAAAGTCAATCCTTATGTTACGATATTGGTGCAGGAAATCGAAAATAAAAATCGCGGCAACAATATCGAAAGGAGGTGACAGTATGAATCAACTACACACTATCAATGCGGAAGATTTGCAAAACAGGACATATGAACCGACACATTTTCTGGTGGATGAACTCATCCCAGAAGGCCTGCATATCCTCGCGGGCGCACCGAAAATCGGCAAGTCTTGGCTTGCTTTGTGGCTTTGCTTATGCGTCGCGCAGGGACAGGCACTCTGGAATTTTGCAACAACGCAGGGAGAAGCGCTGTATCTCAGTCTTGAAGATTCGTTCCAGCGTATCCAGACGCGACTCTTTGACCTGACGGAAGATGCCCCGCCGACTCTGCACTTTGCGATCATGGCCGACACGCTCAAGCACGGATTGGAACAGCAGATTGAGCAGTTTTTGGTCGAGCATCCGGCAACCAAGCTCGTTGTGATCGACACCTTGCAGCGCGTCCGAGGCACTGGCAGTGACAGCAATTTGTACGCAAATGACTATCAGGAGATCGGCTTGCTCAAGAAACTTGCGGACAAGCGGCACATTGCAATCCTCTTGATTCACCATCTGCGGAAGCTCCACGATGACGATCCGATGAACATGATCTCTGGCTCGACGGGCTTAAGCGGCGCGGCAGATTCAACCTTCGTCCTGCAAAAAAGTTCACGCCTTGCCAACATTGCGTCCCTGCATTGCACGGGTCGGGACATCGCAGATCGCACATTAAAACTCGAATTTGGCGAGGAAGATCACGTCTGGAAACTGCTTGAGGACAGCAAACCTTGCGACGGCGCTTCTAAGATTTCAACGCTTCAACTCGTACATCTTTTCTCTGCTTTGCTCCGTGCCGATCCTACATACCTCGGCTCACCATCGGCACTGTCCGCAAAGATCGACCCTGACGGCAGCCTCGGTATCACACCGAAAAAGGTCACGCGGTTGGTGCGGGAAAGCGTTGCGGCTCTAAGAGGAAACGGGATTCTGGCGGATACCTACCGCAGCAACGGCAAACGGTGGATTTCCCTCAAACGTGCCGATCGTGCCGATTTTCTGCCCGTGAAAACAATCGGCACGATCGACCCTGCGGGTGTGGCGAGCGCCTGCATCGCGCCGTGAGGCGCGTGTTGCCGCTGTGTGCGGTTTTGCACCCCGGCTGCGGGTGTGTGCGCGGCGCAACGGGAAAAGCCAACGTTGCGCCGACGTGCGGGCAACGCCGAAAAACGCGGGTTCAAAACGCAGAGAAGCCCCGCCGCGGCGGGGAAAATCCTCCCGAACGGGAGGAGCCAGCATCGCATTTGGCTAGTCGCCGGTCCACCGGCTCCCTGCCAAATGCCTCAAATCGGGCAGAAGCCCATACCCACTTCAATGAAAACGGAGGAAACATGAAAAAAGACAAGCAATTCAGCATTCGGATCTCGGAACAGGATTTAGAGACAATCCGCCGAAAAGCAGCGCAGGCGCACATGAGCCAGAGCGATTATGTGACCGCCTGTTGTCTCAGAAAACAGATTGTGATTCTGGACGGACTCAAGGAAGTCCTGCGGCTGCAGAAAGCCATTGGCAACAATCTCAACCAGCTGGCGGTACTGGCGAACATGGGCAAGGTACAGTTCGCCAATCTGGATTCTGCCGCGCACGAGTTCGCAAAAATCAATACCGCTCTGCGGGAAATGCAGGAAGGGGGTGCAGTCAAATCGCAATCGTCCATTTCGTGAATTACAAAAAGGGGACGCAGACGCGCGGGTGCATGAAAAGTGTCATGCGCTATGTTTCCCAACTCAGCAAGACGCTCTGGGATGGACAGCAGCTCGTCAGCGGTATTGACTGTCAGCCGGAAACCGCATTCGACGAATTCCTGAGTACGAAACTGCTGCACCACAAGGACGGCGGCGTGATGTTCTATCACATGGTGCAGAGCTTCCCGAAGGGTGCGGACGTTGACCCGTGCACGGCGCACGAAGCAGCTCGGCGGCTGGCAGGATATTTTGAAGGTTGCGAGGTGCTGGTCTGCACCCACGTTGACCGTGAACACATTCACTCCCACTGTATCATCAACAGCGTGAACTTCGAGACGGGAAAGAAAGTACATATGGCGGACGAGCAGATTCAGGAGCTGCGCGTTCGCAATGACCAGATCTGCGAAGAACTGGGGCTGCCGAAATTTCAGAGGGATGAGCAAAAACGCTCCTGCGGGGTGTCCAACGCGGAATACTACACGGCATCCAAAGGTGAGAGTTGGAAATTTGAACTCATGCGCGTGATCGACGAATGTATGCGCTGCGCCGGGAATCGTGAGGAATTTCTAGTACTGCTCCGGTCGGAAGGTTACAACGCCACTTGGACGGACGGCCGCAAGAACATCACCTACGTCACGCCGGATGGGCGCAAGTGCCGTGATAACAAGTTGCACATAGAAAAATACCTGAAAGAAAATATGGAGGCGGAATTTGGATACAGAACGGAGAATGACAACACAAGAAATGTTGACGCAGCACAAAAAGCTGATGGGCGAGGCACAGCAGTTGGAAACCAGCGTGATGGTCACGGAGCGGAACTGGAACGCGATGCTCAAAATGCAGCACGATCTGTTCCAGCAGCAGATGCAGCTGGACGCGGACTTGAAAACGCTCCTGACGCGGGAGGACGCACAGACCGCATTGAACGAGATGCAGGAGAGTACAGAAAAATTCGAGAAACAGGCTGGGAGCCTGAACGAGAAGTATTCTTCCGGCTGCAAGGCGCTGACCGAGACTACGAAGAACGCCCTGACCACAATCCTGAACGATACGAAGAATCAGCTTTCGAATACGGTGCAGGAGACGCGGAAGAAAATCCGGACGTGCGCGTGGATCTCGATTACCGCAGTGATCTTGTGCGCGACGCTGTGCGCCTTGGTCGTGCTGTGGAGCAGATGACGGACGATGTACCGGCGCACGACGGAACGACCACGCCGCCGCACATCGACAGCAAGCGCCGCAAAAAGCTCCGGCAAAAGAAAACCGCCCTCGGTCACGCCGAGGACGATCACGAAGATTGGGATATGAAACAGGAACTATGAAAGGAACGCCTATGGCAAGAAAACGAAAAGAAAATATTTCGGAGGTCATGTTCAGCTACATCGGTACGGATGCGCAGTTCGATGAATTTCTGAAAATGCTGGTGCATGACTACCTCTCGGTAGACCAGCCATACACAAAAGTGCAGGAGAATTTTGTTGATCATGTAGATTCCTGCTGCGCATGATGGATTGTTCTAGCTATTTGAAAAACAGTGTGCTATGGTGTGTGCTGCAATCGGCACGCACCATAGTGGAAAGGAGGAGACATGAAAGTCTGGCTGTATTACCGCCTGAGTCGGGACGAGGACGATGAACTGAACTCTCTGACGAATCAGCGGAAAATCATTTATGAATATGCCGTCACAAACGGACATGAGGTCGTCGGCGAATCCTTCGATGACAATGTCAGCGGCATGCACTTCAACCGCGAGGGCATTGACAAAATCTACGAAGTTGTGGAAGCCGGAAAAATCGAGGCGATCATTGTCAAGGATCTTTCCCGTCTGGGTCGACACCGAACGCAGACTGCCCTATTTATCGACTACCTGCGGGAACACGACGTCCGCGTCCTCTCGGCAACGGAAAATATCGATACGTTCAATGAAAACGATGATCTCATCATTGGCTTTAAGGGGCTGGTCAACGACTTCTATGCCCGCGACGGCAGCCGCCGTGTGCGGACAGGTTATCGTCAGAAGCAGAAAGAGGGCATTGTAATTACTCCGCCCTTCGGTTATTTCAAAGACAAAAATACAAAGAACGTCGTAATCGTAGAAGAAGCAGCGGAAACGATCCGGCTGATTTTCACGGCTTACAACTCCGGCTGCGGGCTGAAGGCAATCGCCATGATGCTCAACGAACGTAAATGCAAGACACCGGCACAGATGCAGTTGGAAATGCTAAACAAACGGCTCCCGTACACACAGGATCACATTTCCAAGAAGTATCTCTGGGACGCGACCATGATAGCCCGTATTCTCAGAGACGAGAGCTATGTCGGGACACTCATCTGCCACAAAAGTGAGCGGAACAAAATCAACAAAACTTTCCGCTTCACAGAGCCGGAAGAACAGTTCCGCCATGAAAACTATCTCCCGCCGATCATCACGCCGGAACTGTGGGAACAGACGCAGATGATGCTGGCGGAGCGGAAACGGCTGAATGTACGCGCCGCGCCCTCGCAGGAGATCCTGCGCTACAGTGGACTTCTCCGCTGTGAGGACTGCGGCAGAGCCATGTTCGGCAAGCGTACCCACCTGAAAAGCGGCGAACGGGTCACCTATGTTTGCAGCACCTACAACCGCTTCGGCAAGGAGCATTGCTCCCAGCACCAGATCGACGAGTCCGTATTGGACAGGCTGATTATCGACGAACTGCGCAATACAAAAGCACTGTATCAGCAGAACTGGGATGCACTGGAGCAGCTGATCGCACAGTGGACACCAAAAGCAGAGCTGACCGGTGCGCAAATCATCAAACTGGAAAAGAAAATCTGCTGTCTGGAGGATGAAACGGAGGCAATTTTGATGGAGCGGATACGAGATCGGGCAAACGCTGAGCGCTACGACCGCATGATTCAAAAGCGCGAAGAAGAAATCGCCGCGGCAAAAAAGCAGATCGAAGAACTGCAAAATATTTCCGCCGTCCTGCGGGATCGGCAAACGAAGCTCAAACGGGATATCGGCATGATCGACGACATTCTCGCTGAGGGCGTCATGACGGAAGCACACCTGCGGATGCTGGTCGAAAAGATCTATGTGCAGGAAACGGATGGAAAACTCAGCCTGGACATTCAGATCAAAGCGCCGTTCCGCACACACTTGGATGTCTATGAAAATGGGACGCTGACAGAGCGATACGGCGCACTGGACTTTGACTGGAATCGGCTGGCACGCCTGCTCTACGGCGACGGGCTTGCGGGGTAAACGGTTATGACAATGCGGGTTTGGCTTTACGCGCGGCTGTCCAACGACGATAATCCGGCGCAGAATTCCCTGCAAAATCAGCAGGAGATCTGCCGCGCCTTTGCAGAAAAGAAAGGCTGGACGATCGTCGGCAGTTCCACTGATGATAACATCAGCGGCATGAATTTCAGCCGCCGCGGGCTGGATATGCTCACGGCGGCTGTTCAGGCCAAACAGGTCGAAGCAGTCCTTGTGAAAGATCTTTCGAGACTTGGGCGGCATAGAACCCAAACCGCATTGTTTATTGATTTCCTGCGCGAAAAGCAAGTCCGCGTGATCTCCGTAACGGAGGGTGTGGATACTTTCTGTGAGGAGGACGACCTCATGATCGGCGTCCGAGGCCTAATGAATGATTACTATGCGAAAGATATTGGCAAAAAGATTCGGGCAGGATACCGGCAGAAGCAAAAAGAGGGGCTGGTGATCACGCCGCCCTTCGGATACTGGAAGGATCGAAATACAAATCAGGTTTTGGTGCAGCAGGAAGCAGCGGAGGCGGTACAACTTATCTACGCTCTGTATTTGCAGGGCTGCGGGCAAAAAGAGATCGCCCGCAGGCTCAACAGTCTCGGGCGCAAAACGCCCGCGCAGATCATGACGGAGCGGCTCGGTTACGACAGCCAGAAGCCGCACAAGACCCTTGATGGGAAGTTCCTCTGGACGTATGCCAGCGTGAAAAATGTGCTGGCAGAGGAAGCCTATACCGGCGTGCTGATCAATCACCGCAGGGAATATCTCGGCGGCAAAGTCAGGCCAGTCAACGAAACGGACTGGTTTCGCCACGAGAACGTCTATCCGGTTATCATTGAAAAAGCAATCTGGCAGAAAGTCCAGACGCGGCTGAAACAGCAAGCGCGTCCGGCGGTCAACAACCGTATAAAGCACCGTTATGCTGGGCTGCTGACCTGTCAGGAATGTGGGAACGTGTTCAGCCCCATGATCCGTTACTGGAACGGCAGCCGCCGTGTGGAATACGTCTGCCGGGGCTACCAACGGAACGGGAAAGGCTATTGCAGCTCTCACCGCATTCATGAAGAAGTTCTGGATAAAGCTGTCTGGAATCACGCGAAAAAGCTGCGGGAGCAATATGCAGCCGAACTGAAAAAGGTCGCGCAGTTACAGAAACAGTGGGCACTGAGGAAACCAGTCCTCGATGCCCACTGTTTGACTTTGCAGAAAGAAATCCAGCGATTGGAGCAAGAGATTGACGGGATTGTGATGGAGAAGATACAAACAGGAAACTAAATTCCTGCTTGTAACCCATAACCAAGTGCGCACATGATGCGTAGGCCGCCCACATACTCGTCATCCCAAAATCGGTCTACTCTATTGATCCACTGGGCAAAAGAATTTCTGAAATTAGATTCCTAAGTTTTGAATTTGCGTATTAAAGCCTGATATTTCTGATGACTTTATATAATATCCAAGCTTCATATCATCTTCCACAATGTATTCATCGGTTTGACTATAGCTAATTTCGCCATCCGGAAAGACTGTCTTTTTATAAACAGATTTCGAGTGTCGTGTAGGCATACTGTTCTCGACACCTAAAAAGAGTATGCGCGAGCCAGCGGATATTCCTCCGTTTTTATGATATATCCATCCTTCATCTAGAATAAACACCGGAGATCCCGAAGAACCAGGTAAACACGCCATATCTAGCAATGCTTTCTTTTTCCCATTGTAGTCAATAGCGGGGTGTGTTGCTGTTTTTCCAGTTCTGAACAATGGGTAATTATTTGCAGTGTCATACAAGCCGTTTGGATATCCAACCATAACAACGTTTTCCAGGGCTGTTAAATTATCGAGTTGAGTCTGCGTTGGTACCATACTCGGTGTAACCCGTAATACAAAATATTTGACATTCACCGGAAGAGGATGGTCGTTCAAAGCTCTTTCTAAAACAAAAAATGCAAGGTCTTCGGAAGGGTGCAGAAACCATTCAACGTTTTCATGTATTTGTACGTTGGTTCCGTCATTTAAATGTATTAAAAAATGCGTTTGCTGGATAATACTGCTCTTCGAGAAATCCAACTTGGATAGGTTATCAACTTGTTCCGCAAAATGCCGATTAGAAATAACAATCACTGTTTTTCTTGGCGTATCAAGTTCATAAAAGAAACCAGTTGCTGTCGATGTGCCTATTGAAAGACGAATTGTTGAGTACATAAGTCTCTCTGAAATGGATTGCGGCTGTAGCACTACTTTTTCACCTCATTATTTTTCCAGACATTCTAATACCATTGAGACCCGTCCCTATGCTTATCGTTTAATTATACCATATATTTATGAATTTTTCCACTCCGTTCTATGTGAAAGTGACACCATTTTTTTACTCATGCCATCGTTCCCGGTTATAAAAATGTTCTTTTTCAGATAGCCGATTCCGCTATAGCAACTTTGAAAACTGATTATTTCCTGCTGCATATTACAATGCTTCCCCCGAAACTACGGAAATTCTATCTGTGTTCAGCCTGCCTGGTTTTTAAATTGTTGAAGTGGTTTGAATTTCCATATCCCATAGTTGATCCAGTGTAACACCCCTAAAAACACCTCTATGCCAAAGTTTTCACAGCATAAAATGCCCCACCCAATTCGCAAGTTTCCTCAGCTTGTTCGAATTGGGTGGGGCATTTTTCTGGTGCGGGCGGCGGGACTCGAACCCGCACACCACTGAGGTAACGGAACCTAAATCCGTCGAGTCTGCCAATTCCACCACGCCCGCAGATATGAGCGGCAGAGCTACCTGTCGCTATTTTGCTGTCCTCTGATTTTTACACGGTGAGGAAACCGAGGCGGAGCGTAACGCTTGATCCGCGATTATAAAAACAGGCAGGCCTGCTTTTACCGGAGAATGTCCGCGGCGAGGAACGGTGAAAAAACATTCACCAAGGTGACATCACCTAAATCCTCCGAGTCTACCATTTCCACCATACCCGCAGATATGAGCGGCAGGGAAATCTGTCGCTATTTTGTTGCCCTCTGTTTTTACACGGCGAGGAACCGAGGCGGAGCGTAACGCTTGATCCGCGTTTATAAAAACAGGCGTGCCTGCTTTTACCGAAGAATGTCCGCAGCAAGGATGGCGCAAAAACCTTTCACCAAGATGACATCACCTAAATCCTGCACGTCTGCCAATTCCGCCATACCCGCATATTCAGTTTCCCTCTATTTTTACTCGGGGAGGGGACCCGAGGCGGAGCGTAACGCTTGATCCGCGTTTATAAAAACAGGCGAGCCTGCTTTTACCGAAGAATGTCCGCGGCGAGGATGGCGCAAAAACCTTTCACCAAGGTGACATCACCGAATTCTTTTATGTATGCCCAGTAATCCTGCTTGTCACCACGATAGCGTGAGCCGTCCAAATAGGAAATATAATTCATCACAAAATGAATGTGCGGATGTGGAACATCTTCGTGAACTGCATATACGATCTGATATTTTCCGGCATAGAAAGCGCAGGCTTGTCGCGCAAAAGCTGCAATCTCTGGCAGCGTTAGCTCATTGGGATAAAGGCTGATTATCCAATGCCGCAAACGAATGCCATGATTCTGCCCAAAGCACCGTGCAAGCCTGTTTATTTCCAATGCTGCAGTTTCAAAGTTTACAGCGAGGCCACCGACAAGTCCGTGCTGAATTTTTTGAGGTTGACCGATGTATTGCAGAACAGTATCCCGCGTGGCTTCGTCTTGGTACTTTCCTGCTTCATGAATTACACGAAACACCGCCATGTTTCTTCCTCCCATCCTGAAAGCCTGGCTCTCTGCGCTTTTTCAAGGTCCATATTGCCGACCAGATAATTGTGCTGACATAAAGCTTTTGCGAGGCAAGCTGCTGACATCTTGGTATCTTTCGACGTAAAAAGTTCACTGCGTATATATTCACTCATTGTCTGCTGTTTCTGTCTTGAACAGATGGAGATCGCAGTATATTCTGCATCTGTTAATCTAATTGTAAGTTTATGGTTTCTCGTATGTATTCTTTTCTTCATATCCAAGGTTTTTCCTTTATTTTCTTTACTGATTCTTACTCCGCCATGGGGAAGCATCTGCTTCCCCTGGGGCCCCTACTGGAATGTTCGTTGAATCATAAAAAATTACTGCGATTTATACTGCTTTGCCTCTCTGCTTTCTCGCATCAAGCTGAATGATAAACGACAGCATAAGAAAATGGCAGTATGTCACTCAAGTGGCATACTGCCGTATGTACATTATACTTATTAAAGACAATGCCGTGCGGCTTTTTTGCCGTTTGGCATTTTACGTATCTTGCATTTCTTCCAGTTTGCGTTATAGTATAGGAAGGAAATGGCGGGTTTATATCGGCGTTAATGAGCCTGTCCGCGAAAAAACAGGAGGGCGAAAAGATGGAAAACTCAGAGAATGTAAATGTTGCAACGCTTTTGGAGTGTTTGTGCGATATAGTTATTGGGTCGTTGAATCATACATTAGATCGTGAGGGCCGCTACATAGTTGAGGTCGAGGCTGTAGACGACGAAGGAACCAGCAATTTCCAAAAGCACAATGTGCTTTTGGACGCGCATGATATAGCAGCAATAACGACGCTATTACAAGCCAGAGAGATTCAAGTATCGTTGGATGTCAACAAAAACAATCAATTTAACATCCGGGAATATTATCGCATGCGCCAAAGTTCATTTGGGTACGATAGCGTAGAGGCGGATATTCAACATTTCTACACAAAGGCAAGGGATTTGTCGTGGTATTTGGATGAAGAACGACAGCAGGCCAAAATCGAGATGCGGGCAACTGGTAATAACAATCCGAATAAAATTTCATTAAAAAAGGGGAAATCAATCAAGTCGTATTCTTTATCAGAGTTGTATTTTCTGGAATGTTGGGTTTGCGGAAACCTGACATTGCTTGATTATATGATTAAAAACAAGAATATTATGCAGGTCGCTGGCGATAAGAGATATGAGAAACTTTTGGCTGCATATCAGCGTTACGATCAAGCTATTGCCAGAGCGAAGGATGAACCACACGCAAGAGATTATGTTGCAGCATGCATCTGTTTTCAAAAGACAGAACATGCGAACCGGTTTATTCTGGCAGCACGGCTTGCTGAGTATATGATTTCGCATGGCATGGACGCAGAAACATTATTTTCTCAACGAAGCACTGCAATATTGGGGAGAAACATTCGGGTACGGATTATTGACTCGACCGGTCGAGAAATCTTTGTGGTCGACACTCTTTATAATAATACAATTTATACAGAAAATGATTTGCAATTTGCATTTGAGCGAACACCGACAGAAAGTGTCGGTGCAGAAGACAAAGCGTTAGCGTTCAGGGACCTTCAGTTTAGAGCAGGATTCTGTCTGGAACACTTTGATGAATCTAGAAATATAATAATTAACCAACCGTGGACAGATGATGATTTTGAGGCTGCTAAGATGTTTTATAAGGAAAAATACCCCATCTTAGAGTCTTATCGTCCAGTTTGCAGCGGCACACAAGAAGACTGCCTTTTGAAAATGAAATATGTGGTAGAAATATATAAACAGCTAGAAAAACCAATCGGGATGAACATGCAGCCACTTGATCAATATATTCCACTGCCGGAGCTGCGCGCTGCCTGGAAAAAACGTAAAAATAAATAGCTGTTTTGGACTCGGTAAATTTCAAATAAAACTATTTCACCATAAATGTTGCGATATGTGCTCCATTTTCTTGTGGAGCACATATTTTTTCACAATTTCACAAAAATATTTTCTTACATACAGACGGCCCCTTTTCGCCTATAATGGAGCCCATAAGAGATGCTGTCGGCCGGCCCGTGTCTTGATTATTTTACTGCTGTGGAGGGAGACTATGGAAGTTAGGCTCGTACACGATTATGAGGATACTCTTGACAACTTTTTCTGGTTTCATGAGGTAACTGGTTCTATCGCTAGTTGCTTGGGGTCTTGGATCAAGACTTGGACTCATTACAATGCTGTGTTCATTTGCGCGCAGCCTGGTCGGGGAAAGACCACATTCATCAAGGAAGAAATTATCCCGGCGGCGATTGAAAAAAGGAAGAACGTACTGCTGCTGAGTTCGCGGCTGGCGAACTCGGTGCAGCAGAAGCGTTTGATTGCGCAGAAGCTTGGCCTTCAGACCACGCTTGAAGGTTTGTCGGAAATTGGGCTTCAGCGGCATACCGATTTTAGATCTGTGAGAATCATGACGTATCAGAGCGTGCAGGGGTTTTTGAATGATCCGAATGCAAAAGAATGGATCAGAAACTGTGCATACCTGGTTTGCGATGAGTGTCATTTCTTTGCGGTCGATGCGCTCTTTAACTTCTTTGCGGGGTCCGTCCTTCGGAATCTGGTTTGTAAATTTTCGCATGCGGTTCGTATTTACATGACTGCTACGCCCTACGATGTCCAGAGGTGTATAGCTGCTGCGGAGCGGGACGAGTATTCTGCAATTCAGGATTTTGCTCGTAATGAACGCATTCCTACGTGCGACCGCTATATTGAATTTTACAATTTTCCGGTTGATTACTCTGCGTACTGTGTCGATTTTATCCACGAATATGAGGATGTTATCCCGAAAATCGAAGAAAATCCCGACGCGAAGTGGTTAATATTCTGCGAGAATAAACAGAAGGGGATGCTGCTGAAGAATCGTCTGTGTGAGACGTATAAAATTTGTGCAGCCTATCTTGATGCGGACAGCAAAGAGTCAGAGGAGTGGGAAAGACTCTGTCGGGAGGAGCGCTTTGACGAGCAGGTCATGCTTTGCACGACGGTTCTGGATTGCGGAGTCAATATCCACGATAAAAAACTCAGGCACATTGTCCTTGCAGCTGATAACCAGACTACATTCATCCAATGTATAGGCAGGAAACGGCTGGATTCCAACGAGACTCTGCAGGTTCATGTTTTGGAGATGAATTCAAAGACACTTGCGGGACGCAGAGCCAGTATTACCCGGAAGCTGAACTTGGCTCAGAGATTTGATGCAGGCAATCATTTAGACATCCTTGATATGATGGCAAATACATCCGATCCGGACTGCGGCGTGCTGTTTAGTTATAATTCCGACGCACACCGCCAGAAGGGAGGAGGGGTCTTCAAAAGCAAAGAGGCTGAGTATGTTTTGCGCCGCAGAAAGGACTTCTACGAACGCATGAGCTCATACCAAAACCTAATTAAACGCTTTAATAATCCAATCGCGTCCGGTAATGCTGAAAATGGTATTAGGGGTAAGCGAGCAAATGGTATCGCAGAGACGATCAACGATTTTCTCCAAGGTTGCAAAAACCTCGTTTCGAAAGCCGCGCTTTCGTATCTCCTTCCAGATCTGCTCTATCGGATTCATCTCTGGTGTGTATGGAGGGATATGGAAAAGTACAATATTCTCAGGCA
>CDZA01019352.1_pt1 | contig 25945 bp, 54 predicted proteins | sample 554881 | NCBI WGS metagenome assembly CDZA01 (sample SAMEA3182082, study PRJEB8094) | gut metagenome | biome: human; feature: gut; material: Stool; isolation source: human stools | place: Canada | collected 2012-12-04
AATTTATACATATATAAATAGAAAATAATATAAAACAAAGGAGTTTAAAAATGGGAAAACAAAGATTTTTTTTAGTATTTGCAGATAAAAATTATTCTTATATTATTGATAAATTGCAGGAAGATTTTTTCGGGAGTATGGTGTTTTGTGCAAAATTAACGGATGATACTCTTTATACCTGGTCGGAAATGAAGCAATATCCTAAATTTATGGATCATGTTCCAGTTCCTTTTTGTATAGACGACAATATTGCTTATTTTGATCCTACGGGAAAAGAAAAAGAAGAAGGAAACCAAATAGTCACTGAAATCAATTATTGTATAAATGAATTAGCAAAAATAGATATAGAGTTTACGGATATCATTTATGCATGTTCTAAAGAGGGACACAGAGATATTTTGGCAAAAACATTACGTAATGCCTCAAAACTTCCAGAACAGATTCCGGAATATACAATTGATCCAAGTTCAGAATCATCTATCGAAAAAGGAATTGCGAAAATAAAAGGTATTTCAAAAGAAGAAGTATATATTAAAAAATCAGATGTACTTGATATTTTAAATAATGTAGATAAGGAACATCAGTCACACTGTATTAATCAATTGCCAGAATATATTATGGAAGAAGAATCAGAAAATGAATATGATAGAGATTGATATTAATAAAAATTGTGACGCAATTGTAAATTTAATGGATGATGATATCAGGGAAAAAGTACATTTTGAGAGAGCGCCCTGTACAGAAGAGGCATTTTTACAGCGATATTTGCAATTAGACTCTGATTTCGAAAATGTATTACAAACAGAGTTTGGGATAGAGATGGAGGAAGAAAATGTACGGTTATAAGAGTAAAGCAGAAGAACAAAATGAAAAATTAGAAACATTGCTGGCGTATCATAAAGAACTGAAAGAAAAACTGAATAAAATGCGGGAAACAGAGAAAATCACGGATGACTATATTGCACATCAGAAAGAATTATTAAGCAATGCACTTTTGAAACTAATGGATAAGCATAACTTTATCGTAAATAATTATGCTATGGAAAATCAGCCGCTTTCTTTTGTGGCTTTTTATCCGGACGAAAAACATCAGGTAAAAATAACCGTAGAGAAAAATGACGTTTTATTACAGTTAGTTGATGAGAATCATCGTGGTATTGCTTTTTATCATTTTAATGCAGTCCAACATATTTCCGAATGGTCAGACACTGATAAATCTGAAATGAAACCACTTTATATGAATGCAAATGAAATCATAAAAAAGATGGAACCCTGTTATATGGATGCCATGATTCAAAGGTGTCAAACGAAAAACGATAATTTATGTACAGAAATCGAAATGTACGCAGATTGTAAACAGTATCATAAAGATGAAAAAATAAAGAAAAGAATTACGGAATTACAAAATAGTCCCGTAAAGTATCTGCCGGAGCTAATGCAATCATTATTAGATGATTTTACAAAGTTATATCAAAAATATGATAGATCTGCTGTACAGAAAGATTATAGTGATGGAATCCAAAAAGAAATCAAATTTATGGGGCAGGATGGCGTAGAGAGACTTTTGGAATTTAAGATTTTGATGCGCAGTAAAGACCGATATAATGATGAAAGACCTATATATCATGTAGACATCCTTAAAAAAGAAGCTGACGCAGAAGAACACGGATACTATTACGGGTCTTCTGAAGGATATTGTACGAATTTACAGTATGTAAATAATAAATTAATTGTAAGATATCCGGAAAATGTATGGTATCACGAAATAACGAAAAGTGGAAATGAGGGTATTGATACCAGCTTAGAGAATGAGCTGATTGAAAATAAACAATTTATCACTGAACATATCAAGCAGCTTTATGCACAAGAAGCAATGGAACTGGCTAATGAGTGGGAAGCAGAAAAAGATGCCGAACAGGAAAGATAAATAAATATTTTTTAAAATTCCGTAAGATTTCTTATTTTTACGGAATTTTTTTACATAAATAAATATAAAAGGTGTAAATAGTATTAAGTAAAGAGGACCAAAATATGAGTTTATATGATAGATTAGATTATGTGCTTTGGAAACCTAGATTTTCTAATCTGAGTGTGATCGTGATATCTTTGCTGCTAGGGATTGTCATTTCAGCATTGATTATTATCCCAACAATAGTATTTAGTTAAATATTTTTTAGAAAAACCGTCATTTTGGCGGTTTTTTTATACATAAAAGAATGTAGGAGGGCGTGATATGCAATTTATACCGACAGACGATTATAGAGAAATCTCTATGTATGCGGGTCTTAATGCTATTCAAATAGGAAACGCAGATAAATTGTATTCTGACGGATTGGATGCAAATGAGTACATCTATTTTGATCCTGTTAAAGGATTCTGCTATGAAAAACGCACCGTAGCCAAAGCTACGGAGTGTCCTGTAATATTATGTGGTAATAAACATCCTAAGCTAAAGCTTAGGTGTTTCACATAATATTATGAAGATGGATGTAGCATCGGTGGCACATATGACCAGACGGTGGATATATTGCATTCTCTCAAATGGTGCTTTAATCATAAGTTTTATGTAAAAAGTGAGGTAGAAGACACATGACAGATTGTAAATTTTTAGCAATAGATGATGTAACACCTTATCATGGAGACGTATTTGATCATCCGGATTACAAATATACTTGCAAAAAATGCAACAAGGAAGTTATTCCTTTCATACATTGTAAAAAAGAAAAATGTAATAATTACGCAAAGATGCAAAATAAACAAATTGGAGGAGAATAATTATGAAACATTTAGTAATCTTTTGTACGGAAAATGGAGTATGTAGTGCGGTATGCAATTTTAAAAATACGCTGCCCACTGTAGAAGACATCGAAGAGATGCAAAAAGATGTACAGAGAATAGAAAATTTAGTTCAAACGCCAACAATCATAAATTGGCTACCAATCAGTGAATAAGGAGATTATTATGTATAAAATCATTGATACCGCTGTTATGCCAGATGGGACAAAAATACAATTAGAGGATTGGCATAGTGAGAATTCGGAGGAATATCCAAATTTGTACGGATATACCATCGCAGCATATCCTGTTGCTAAAAATTCCGGAAGATCTGGCTGGACAAGACTTGGAGAAGAATTTAGAGTCACGATTTGTAGAAATGAACATATGCAATATTCCGATGATATGGTCCTCTCTGATTATGAGGCGTTAAAAAATGGAGCAAAGACGCTTGCCGATTTAAAGGAATATTTTCGGTATAAGACTAAAGATGAGTATTATTTAGGTTTGAATGATATAGAACCGGAATTTTAGTATAAAAATAATGGGAGATTATTAATCATGTACGAAAAAATATCTGAAGAGGAAGCAAGATTAGTAAAAGTAAGGAAAGTCAAAAATAAAATTCTATCTGAAATCGACAATAGGATTTGTTCCTATAAAAAACTATTTGCAATCAATGAAAAGACAACAGAGGAAGATTATAACTTTTTTATCAGTGAAAATTTTGCTCTGCTGGAATTGAAGAAGTATCTAAAAAGGGATAACTGCTTCATGAGTTATGAGGCGAAATATTTAGATAAAGATATTGTTGTCTATACGGTATCCGAGAAAACCCTAAATGTCTGGATGCAAAAGGACTATAACTTTATCTATAACTATTTGGATAAGGCGGAAGAGAATGAATATAATGTGTTCCCACTTTTAAATGATAAGTTTTTTGGATATGAATTCCTAAACAGTTTTGATTACATTTTATATGATGAACGGGAGGAATAATAATATGTGGACTCCATGTGATGATCCAATCGATGAATATAATGAAAAGACCGGAAAAATGGAAACACATCATAAATGTCCATATGCAGATACCTATGCAGGTTATGAGGACGAAATGTGTAGGAACTGTTGTGGACTTGGCGTAGATGATGATAACTATGATTATGATGAGGAGCAGTAGTTTATGAAATGGAATCAGGAATTAAATCCATCTCAGTTAAAAGCAGCAGACCAAATCAATGGACAACTGCTTATTTTAGCTGGAGCAGGATCTGGTAAAACGAAAACATTAACTCATAGAATTGCACATATGATTGAAGATGGCATTCCGTCTGAACAGATTTTGGCGATTACCTTTACAAAGAAAGCTGCCGGTGAAATGAAGAGTCGTATTTCCTCTCTGCTAGGGGATGTGCGTCAGCCAAAGGCATGTACCTTCCATTCTTTGGGATTTGATATTGTAAGAGAATTTCCGGTAGAATGTGGATATCGAAAAAGAGTATCCGTATGTGATGCTGCGGATAGTAAAACAAGAGCAAAAGAAGCCCTGGCAGAAGTAGTAGCAGAGCGTGGATATACAGAAGATACTTGGTCATTTGAAAGTGATAGGCAAGGAAAGGAAATACAGCCGTATCATAAGGATAAAGATGTGGTAAACGCATTTTTGGAATATATCTCAAAAGCAAAAGATATGTGTCAGGGCCCGATTGCAGCATCTGATGAAGTTTATGCAAACATGGGAATCATTGTACAAAGAGGTGACTTCCAGTTAGCTTATAAGAAATATCAGGATGAACTTGTAGCGGATAATGTCTTAGATTTCGATGACCTTATCATGGTACCGGTATTACTATTGGAATTAAACGAAGAGATTGCAAATATTTATTGGAATAAATACCGCTATATCTCTGTTGATGAGTATCAAGATACAAATAATGCACAGTTTCGGTTAGTACATAGATTAGCAGAAGGAAATGGCAATCTGTGCGTTGTTGGGGATGATTATCAGAGTATTTATGGATTTCGTGGAGCAGATATCTCGAATATTTTGAATTTCAAAAATACATATCCTGCTGCAAATGTCGTAATTTTGGGTGAAAATTACAGATCTACCCATAATATTGTAAATGGAGCATCCGGAGTGATTGCATATAATCAGAAACAGATGCATAAGAAATTATTTTCCATGCAGGAAACCGGAAGTCCGATTGCAATCGCTAATTTTGATACCAGTAGATCGGAAGCAGAATATATTGTTGATAAAATCAAACATGAAATAAAGTCCAATGGAAAGAAATACAAAGATTTTGCCATCCTTTATCGTAAAAATGTATTATCCAGATATATGGAAGATGCGTTAATGAATTCGGGAATTCCTTATATTATTTATGGTGGATTAAGTTTTTATGATAGAAAAGAGGTAAAAGATGTCGTTTCCTATTTGAAAATATTATCCGGCAGCGATGATAAGAAGGCGTTTGCCAGAATTTTAAATGTACCGGCAAGAGGCATTGGTGCAAAAACGGTGGATGCCATTTTAAAGGGACAGAAACAGCAGAGTGGTGAGACGCTGATTGAAAGATTTTATCAATATGCACAAACACAGAAAAAAGCAAATGTAAAAGATTTTGCAGATAAGTTATATGCGCTTTATCAGTCTGTACCAGAGCTTACCACAGCAGGATTAGTTAGCCAGATTTTAGATGTATTTGATTATCGGGAATATCTGAGTGCATTTTGTAAGGATGAAGATGAGGAAGCAGAAAATCGTATTTTAAATGCTGAAGAGATGATTGTAAAATGTAAAGAATTTGAAAAAGAATATCGCATTGAACATCCGACTGCTGATGTCTGGGAAGTATTAAATGAATTCCTCGCAAATGTCATGTTAGTAACAGATATCGATAGGAAAAAGGACGAAAACAAATCTGTAATGCTAATGACGATGCATGCTTCAAAGGGATTGGAATTTGATACGGTATTTATGGTAGCTTGTGAAAAGGAGATTTTTCAAGTACCAGATAAAAAGGATGACCCGGATATTAAAAATATTTTAGATCCGGAAGAAGAAAGACGACTGTTTTATGTGGCAATGACAAGAGCAAAGAAGCAGTTGTATATTACAAATTCCGATACAAGATTTTTATATGGTCGTGAGTTAGGGGAGCATCCGGTAAAGTTTATTGGAGAAATTCCGAATGAAAACAAGAAATACCTAAGAACAGACAGATATTTCCGTAGTGGTTATCTCAACAGAGATAGATAAGTCAAAAGGCTACCATTTTTGGTGGCTTTTTTAACATATATAAATATAAAAATAAATACACTAGGTACACAAATATTATGAACCAAACAATAAGAAAAAGGAGAGTATGTATAATGGAAATGAACTCTATTGAAGGTACAGTAAATCAGATACGAGATTTATATGATGATGCTATAGATAAATTAGCAGATGTCACAGTAGATGCCATTTATGAGGATGATAATAATGGATACGAGATGGCAAAAGGGATTCTAAATACCTTTGCAGACTGCGAAACAGAAAAAGAATTCAAAATTGCAAATGACATGTTAATTAGTATTTGTGGGTATTCTATTGAAACGCTATTATCAAAAATGAAAGAAAAAGAACAATCTGAAGAGATAGAGAGATAATGGAGGAAAAATAAATGGCAACATACGATGTGGATAAATATCGAAAACAATATGATATGGTAATAGAAATAAAAATAAAGCCGAATAAAACATTTTCAACTGGTGATACCGCAGATTGGACACTAAATAAGGAATCTGTTTATGACGCAGTTAGAGTTATAGACGAAGGATACCCTCATACGGATTTATACATTATAAAATCAGAAACTGGAAATGAAATAATCTGCCAACCGGAGAAGTTTAAAAAATTTTTTACAAGAGTGCAAACCGAACCGGGAAAATATCTGAAAGTTAGAGCAAATACCGATTTAAACTATGAATATTCCAAATTTAATATGTATAAAATATATGACGCAAGAATATATATGGAAGATGGTATACATTCACGTTATTTTGTAATTTCTGAACTTGATTATGAAAGTGAATTTAGCGAAAAAGAATTCTATAAGTGTTTTACTAAAATAATAACAGAACGTGAAAAAATCACACCAAATTATATTTATGATTACGAAGAAGGTAAATATATAAAGGATAATTTTAAAATAGAATCCACTCGTATAGAGAATTGGTATATACTTGGATATTATAATTTTGTGCCTAAAGGAGATAGCTACAGTAGTTATAGTAGATTAGAATTTAAAGTTCCAGAGTATGATGGAGATAAATGGATATTTAAAAGAGTCGATTGTCGTATAGATTGGAATGGTCATCCTGAAGGTGACAGCAGAAACATAAACCCTCCAAAAGAAATAAAAGACTATATCAAAGATTTATATCAAAAACAAAAAATAGATATATATCGAAAAAACGGAATATCAGCAGGAGATAGATTAGAAGACTCTGTAACCAGTAAATTATTAAATGTTGTAGAAGAGGGTTCTCCTTGTGGAAGGATGGGAGAACAGATATTAAATACATTTAAAAAATGCAAGACAAAAAATGAATATAAAATTGCTAATCAAATGTTAAAAATTATTTGTGGAAAACCCATTGAAAAACTATTAAATGATTTGGGCGAAGAAGATGCGTTAAAAGAAATAGAAATGGATTAAAATCTGAAGAGATAGAGAGGTAAAAATATGTCAAACTTGACACATTTATTTTCAGTCGGAGATAAAGTACGGTGCAAGGTGGACCACATATTTTTCAAAGGTACTGTAAAAGAAACATATCAAAATCATATTATTGTAGATATTCCGGAGATTTCAGACCATATGTGGTTTGAAAATGGAGTAAATATTGGAGATGTCTATCCAGAAAACAATTTTGAGAAAGGATTTGACAGATAATGACATATAGTGCAGATGTATTTATTGACGCAAAAACATTAGATTGGGCAACACAAAAAGGATGTCCGGAGATTTTCACTGACTATGTTTCCGGTATTTTAGTAAAAGCATTAGGTATTGATGGAACTGCGAATGTATTTTGCAAAAGTATTTCCGGTAAATATAATTTGTCTTGGATACTACAAAATGGAGAGGAATATATTCGTACATTTTCAGAAGAAGAATTACTTCGTGCTTTACAAAATAAAACAATTGAAGAAAATATACAAGTGAATGAAAATAAAAAGTGCAGGAACAATGAAATTTATGAAAACGAACGTAGCTAAAGCTACGGAGTACAAGGTCACGTTTTAACGTGCCCTGTAATATTATGTGGTCATTTTCACATAGTATTATGAACCTGAACTTTAGATTGGAAAACCATATCAGTAATAAAATAGAAATTTTTAAAAACCGTGAGATTTTTGACAGATCTTACGGTTTTTTTATACATATATAAGTAGAAGAATTTGACAGGTATATTAAAGGCACCTATAACAAAGCAGATTATATAATTAGTTTGGAAAAAAGGAGATTAATATGTCTGAAATTACAATTGATTATCGAAACCCGGATGCAAAAGAAAAAATTTTAGAGGCATTAGATTCCTGGCTTTCGGAAGACACCATTGAAAAACTGGAAATACAAATCGAACACATAGTATCCAGTGATTTCGAAGAAGATTTCGAAGATATCTTTGATATGGAAGAAGTTACAGATTTTAACGGCTGGCAGTGTGATTGGTGGAACCAGATGGACTACAAGGATTACACTTTCGACCTTTTCGGTGAAGCATGGGATGGTAATATCAAGATTACAAGCTAAAAAAGGAGAGCACCTATGGAAAATATAACAAATCCATATGAGGATTTACGATTTGAAGTTACTGAACTGATAAATCCGAGAGATTGTGATAATCGTTTGATTCTTGCAATGTATCCATACACATTACGAGGCGAAAAGATATTACAGAATAATCTACCCATCATGATAGAAACCATAAGAGATTATATCAGAGAAGCAGAAATACATATGCGACTTACAAAAGTACTTCCCAGACTCATATGGGATTCACAAAAATTTGCGATACAGGAAGAAATCAATCTACGGAAAAGAAATATGGAGCTGTTAAGAAATAAAATGAATGCAGGTATCAGTCCATATTATTGGCGTCTCTATAAAAAATTCGATGGATATGTTGATGGTACCCATTACAAAGCGGACTATGTAATTTCCTTAGAAACCCAAGATGCTCCAAATTTTTGGTAACGAGTCGGAAATGGGAGAGAAATAATATGATAACAGGAATAACAGATTATAAATCCAATGATTATATAAAGGATTCAAATGACAAATCACCGATAAAAGCTCCTCTAGAAGTATATGATGATGAAACAGGTAAATATATTACCATTGAGGAACATCGTTCAAAGTATCCCGGACAATATTTTTATTTTATGTAAAAGGAGAAGCATATGAAAAACATCAAAGAAACGATAAACAATGATGCATATTTGCACAGTTGTAATTGCCCGGTATGTAAGAAAAATATTTCCAGAGATTATGAAGAAAAGACATTCTTTTGTGTACAATGTGGTACCCAGTTACATCAAAGAGCATTTACAGAAGAGGAAATTAAACAGGCACTTTTTGACGAAGAAATGGATAGATACGAGGATTAATCATGTCACGGCTTATTACATATCAATCCGGCGGATTTACAAATTACGGAATTAGCTACAGAAAATATAGTCCAGACGAATTAGAGGAGAGAACGATGCAGAAAGAATTTAACACAAGACCCAAAACAAAGAAAAATGAGACGGATTACATTGTAGAACTGCATAAAGATTTGACAGATTATGGAGAAAAGCAGTATACAAACTTTTATGATTTCGTAAATGGTGACCGGGTAAAAATTACAGTTGAAATTGTTGAAGAAAACTGAGGTAGGAAATGATACAAATAAAAGAACTATTAGATTACATACAGGAAAATCTAAATAATAGGCGTTTAACACCGGAGTCAAAAATATGTATTCGAGATCATTGGGGCGATGATTATCCTATCAATTGTATGCGAAACGAAAATAATGAGCTAATATTAGCAGATTTCGAAATTTAGTGGAGGTATTCTATGAAGATACCAAAAGAAGCACAAGATCTGCTTAACGAGCGTGAACGCCTTGCGATGGATTTAATGAGTGTTTCAAGTGAATTAGATACATGGCTTATAAATAACGGAGCAGATTTGACGGATACAGATTTAATAGATAGCACATTAACAGGGTGTATGATCTATTGTGAGCCTGGAAATGCAAGAATCAATGTCGAAGAATACATAAAAAATCGTATGTGAGATTGGGATTCAACATTCAAATTTCATTAGACAGAAGGAAGAACAAAAATGGAAAGAGAAAAAATAAAAAAATATATTGATCATATGGATGCAAATGATTTAGCGAACTTATGTAAAGACATTAATGAATGGAAATATAAATCCGGGAAACTTAAACCAGATTGCACATTAAATCATCTGGCAGAAAATTTACAATATTGAGAATTAAGAGATTTGGAAACGATGATTTTGGATGCTGCATATGAAAAATTTGGAGATATTGTTTCATTGTTGATAAAAAGTGATGCAAGTAGATTTTTCAAATAATATAACTGGAATTAATCATAAAAGAGGAGGCAAATATGAAAATTAAAGATTTGGCGGAATATTGCAAATCTATTTGCATTGATTGTGAAAATTGTGCACATACAGCAGAATGCAATAATTTGCAAAATGAGCTAGAGGATGCTTCTCCATATAGTCTTGTTGATATGGTAGATAGAAATGTAGAAATAAGCGAGGATTGAAAATGAAAAGAGAAACGTATAATGGTTGGACGATTCACACAGAAAGAGAGGATATGTTTTTATGATCATTACATTAATTACTATTGTTGTATTTGCTTTGGGTATTTTCGGTTACATTCTTTATGAACGAGATATTATCCCTTGGGAATATAAAGAATATATCGAATTATTAAGTTTTTTAGCTGTGTTTATAGCTAGCATAGCTATTGCAGTCGAAATCTCGATAATTATATGTCAACATTGCACTGTCAATAAAGATATTTATGAACACAACCTTGAACGAGAATCAATAGTTAAGCAAGTTGAGTGCATCTCTAGTGACTATGAAGATGTTTCAAAAACAACCGTCATTGCGAACGCATATGACTGGAATAAAGAAGTCCATAACGCGAAATATTGGGCAAAGAATCCGTGGACGAGTTGGTTTTGGAGTCAGAAATTGGTGGATTCTTTGGAATATATTGAATTGGAAAATTAAGAGGAAAATTACATGAAATATTGTATTGAAACAACGGATAATGGTTACATTGAAACCTTGGAAATTTCTGATAGAAAATTTCAGAGAGAATCCATTAGCAGAACTGATAAATGAGTAACTTAGGATTTATGGAGGTTTACAAATGAAATTTTTATACGGAAAACTCTACAAAAAATATTTTCCAATAAAGAGTACATTAATATTTTATGAAATGGAAAAAAGGGAGTTCGATATTTTAACAAAATGGATTAAGAATATTGAAAATGATATTTTATATAGGAATATTGAAAGCCGAAGCCGAGCAATAAAAGCAGGTGCAGATTTTTACAGGCGAATTAAAATAGATTATCCTAAATCTATAAATGACTTGCATTTATTATTACAAAACAAGCAGTTTTCTAAGTTAGATAAAGAAGATTTGGAATTTGTTAATGATGTACTATACAGACATAAATATAATACCTTTATTTCTTACTTCATTTTTCCCATTAGAAAGAGTGTACATCAAAACAATTTTGTCATAGGTAGAAAAGGAACGGGGATGGTTCGACTTTACATAAAACCGATTATTAAAATCCAGAATTAAAAACACAAAGAGCAAAGGAGAAACAAAAGTATGAGAGGAAATATCGACTGGATCCCGTGTAAAGAGGGACAGATGCCGGAAGATTTTGATAAGAAGAATCGCAAAGTATTAAATGTATTAGTTACTATGGAAACTGGAAAAGTAACAAAAGTACAGAGAATTCGTAATGAGTGGAATGAAGATTGGTATTGGGGACGTATTTGTTGTAAGGTAAAAGCATGGGCACCATTACCGGAAAAATATGACGAAGATGCATCAAATGAGATACAGAAATATTTGGTAGTAAGATCCACAGATGATGTAATCGTTATGATTGCACGAAATGAATCGGACAACACCTATTCTTTTGTGAATTTAACAAAAGGGCATATTTGTTCTTGTAGATTTGCAAGTGTTGCAGATGCCTTAGCAGATATGGATAGAAAAATCGCAGCAGGAGAGATTATCAAATACATCAGACTCTGATCTTTGCCTGCCAGGGGAAAATAAAGAAAAAAATAATATTTATAAAAACCGTAGGATTTTTGACAAATCTTACGGTTTTTTTATACATATATAAGTAGAATGTATATCATTAATCTTTAGATTAGAGGATGTTTGAAATATAGCCATAAATAAACTATAAAGAGGAGAAAACATATGAGAAATTTAGTATCCGTACAGGAAATTAAAGCTTTGTCCCCCATCGAGGGAGCAGATAGAATTGAAGTAGCTACCATTTTAGGATGGAAGCTTGTAGTTAAAAAGGGAGAATTTAAGGTAGGAGATAAGTGTGCCTATTTTGAAGTAGATTCTTTTTTACCTATTGAAGATAGATATGAATTTTTGCGAGGAAGTTCTTTCAAAAGACATGAAATCCTTGGAGAAGGTTTCCGAATCAGAACACAGAAGCTCCGTGGTCAGATTTCTCAGGGCTTAGCCCTCCCCTTAGCAGAATTGAATCTGAATGAGGATTTGCCGGTAGATACAGACTTAACCGAAGCACTTCATGTGCGTAAGTGGGAACCGATAGAGCAGATTTCGGATTTTGGTATTTTAACTGAATTTCCAGATGGCATTTCAAAAACAGATGAAACCAGAATTCAGTCTATTTACGACCAGATGATGGAAGAGTTTGCCGGGAAACCATATTATATCTCTACGAAAATTGACGGTACCAGTGTTACTATGTATCGGAAAAATGGAAAATTCGGTGTATGCTGCCATGAAAATGAAGTAAAAGAAGATGATACCACGAAGAGTTTTCTTTGGGATGTGGCAAGAAAGCTGGATTTAGAAAATCGGATGATTGCAATGCATTTAGATAACATTGCGATTCAGGGAGAATTAGCTGGACCAAAGATTCAAAAAAATAGATTAAAATTACTAGAACATCAGTGGTTTGTATTTACCATGAAAGATTTGTCTACGGGACATAGATTATCACTAAATCAGATGTTAGATATTGCGAATGATTTAGGGCTGACTACGGTGCCTATCGAAGAGACTGGTGAGAATCTGCAGGACAAATATCCTACTCTTGATAGTTTATTGGAAAGAGCAAATGGATATTATCAAAGTGGGCAGAAAAAAGAAGGTATTGTTATCAGACCTAGAATTCCGGTAGCGTCTCCAACCTTAAGTGGAGCATTATCTTTTAAGGTATTAAATAATGATTTCCTTTTAAAAGAATAAATGGTACTATAAAACCATATAGATAGGGATAATAATGTTTACGAACGATGAATTGTATATGATAAAATATGCTTTGGCACATTTGCATGATACAGACCTTTCTAATTTCAAAAAAGAGGACTTAGAAGCGTTGGAGTCTGCAATGGGAAAACTAAATATGGAATTTACTTCCTGTATCGATTTTTATTACATGGAAGATGGAAGTAAACAGTATTAAAAAAATTATGGAATAAATAGTACTATAAAATAACAAGGAATAGGAAGACAAAACCAATGATTTCACAGGAAGAATTTTTTAATAAATTACATCAGGGGTGCCAGATTAGGGTAACCTATAATACACAGTTCCATGATAACTGCGAAGAAGACGGATGGTGGTCAGAAGAACTATGGTGTTATGATAAGAATACGGATACTTACAGATGCTATTATCCTGTATCTTCTTATGAAAAGGATTTCTATACAACACATAATAAGAAAGACGCAGAATTTTTTTACAGAGAGATGAAGCACTTTTATGACCATCCGGATGATACAAAAATTACCAATCTTTCTGTGGAAAATCTGGAAATTACTTTAGGTAATAAGACTATCCGTGAAGCTGTTATGGATAAAATTGCAGGGATGGATGAGGAAGAATTAAGAGAGATACTGCTGATGTAAAATAAAGATGGAAGGAGCAGTTGGTATGGACAAAACTTTCTATGTCGGAATGAAAATTTGCAATTATTACGCAGTTCATATCAATGATGACGGATATGAACAAAAAGAAATGGTTCAAGAAAATGAGATTGACGGATTTATACATTGCCTAAAGTTTTTAGGGTACAATGAAATTTAACTTTCTTGCGATGATTGGAGGTAGAAAAATGGAAGTGACCAGATTGAAGAAAAAAATAAATAGTATCAATAATTGGTTCAAAAAGAATACTAAAGAAGAAGAAAAATTATTTAGACAAGGGTTACTTGCTTTTTCAATATTTATTATTGTAATGATATTCTTAAAAGTATTTAGATGGGGAATTTTTTATTGGTAATAAGAAATGTTTAGTGGGAGAACTGATAAAAATGAATAAACCGTATCCAATTACGAAAGAAAAGTCAGATTTTAAATTCCTGTCTTTTAATACTCTGTATGGCTGGGATTGCGATAGCCTTTTGATTATGAACCCAGATATCATTCAAATAATGTAAAGTGGCAAAATACATATAAAAAGATAAAAATTACCGTCAAATTATAAAGATTTGGCGGTTTTTTTATACATATATATAAGGAATGAAAATTAAATTTTGAGAGGTTAATATTGTGAAACATAAGTGGTTTGTTGTTACATTTCAAAATAAGAAAACAGTTTTAGTGGCAGCATTTAATGCAGAGGAAGCTACCATTCTGGCACAGGCGGTAATGATCAAACATGGATATACCTACGATGTTGATAAAATCGAAGATGTTGAATTTCGATATCATATACCAGAAACAGACTATCTTGCATAGAAAAAGGAGAGAAAATGAAATTAGTAAAATGTATCAAAGAAAGAAATACCGGAGACTGCGAATTAGGCAAGGAATTTTGGATGGATGAGACCACTATTTATAAGGACAGTGATGGCGATACTTATGTAGAAATGTATAAAGATCCCGAGAAAATGGATTTTGTTGGACGTAGACTATTATCTCGTTTTGAAGTGGTGGAGGAAAGATGAAAACATCCAGAATTCTAAGAGCAGATGGCATTATTTATACAAATGTTTCTGGTTATACAGAGGACCGGCATAATTATATTTTTGTAATAAATGGGGAGAAAATTTCCTTTTCAAAGAAAATATATGACTTAAATATTTCAGCCGGATATTTTGATTTGTTACGTAAATAGGAGAAAGATATGGCTACGGTAGATTATGGAGCATTACTGCGTGTAAATGGAAAATTTATCAATTATAATAGGGACTTTTTTTCGGAAATTATTTATCCGGAAGGTGATATTCCCGAACATGCACAGTATGGAAAATCACAAGAAAGACCGGTAAAAGGCAATTATTTTGTTTATGCCGGAGATACCACATTTATGTTAGCATTTTATAAAAGGATGTTTGATGTGATTTCGGACGGAAAAATGATAAAAAGTGTATGGGGTACTCCATTTTTATCAGAAACTTTTGTAATCAATAGTGTTCTTATTACTGTTTCCCATCTGGATAAGACCCATATTGTCGAATCAAAAGAACCCACAGAACCCTGGAATGAATATGTAAAAAATAATTGGCAGGGGGCTACGGGAAAGGAGCATCTTTGGGAACTGGAAAATGGAGCGTTTTATTATCGCAAATATATCCGCCTAGCAAAAAGACGTCATGGATGCAAGCCTTTTAAATATCTTACAGATAGATACATTGCAGAATGGGATTATGATGGGAATCACTATGAAGTAATTTACGGATATGGTATTGATCCACAAAAGGATGTCTGGGATAGCATTAAAAACGAATGGAATTTTACAGAAAAAGAAAAAGAGATAATTGATACGTGGTTTGATATGGAGGGAAAAAATCATGAGTGATAATTTTGCAACAAAGAAAAGTGTATGGAAAGAAACCGTAGAAAATAATAATGTTTTATTCATCCTGCCGGGGATTATTGCTTTATTAGGCTTTGGCATGCTATTCGGCTGGCTACTTACTTTCACACCTTTTCCAATTCTAACAATGAACGATGTAAGAACAGATTTTAGTGATTCTATTGTTTTACCATATCTATTCCATCTATTAAACGGCTGGATATATACACTGGTTGTGGTGGCAATTGGCGGATTACTTTATATCTCCGTTATTTGTCCACTAAAAAAGCAGGTAGCAATTATGAGATATTGCAAACTGCCCCTAACAGAAGAGGAAATGCGTACAGCAATCGAAAAAGGATTATTTTCTGATGTGAAAAGTTATTTTGACTATCTGGAGAAACAGATGTGTTATGGAACAAATAATTATCTTTACTTTTCTACGTCAGAAATTGCCGGAATTATCAATGCGTGTTGGAAAGTATTTGATTTGAAGGATACCGACTACTTTGCATTACCTATCTGTATGGAATCTTTTTCCATATTAAATGACTATATCACTGGATTTGAAAATGGAGTATTTTGCGCAGAACGATCTTTATGCAATAAAAGTACGGAACCGAAAATTCCTGTTGTTTCCAGCTATTGGGGTGTTTATGGCGCGGCTTACACACCGAAAAAATTACCAAAATGCACAAAAAATATTTAAGGAAGGATATTAATGAGTACAAATTATTATATGCTTACCAAAAATAAGAAATTTGCAGATACCTATTTTCCAGAAGAATATGAATTATATCGAGGCGGAGATGTCTTTAAAGCAGAGATTCATATCGGGAAAAGTTCTGCAGGATGGATGCCCTTATTTAGGGAACACAAACATGCTTATGATTCCGTAGAGAAGCTGCGTGCTTTCTTGCGTGAATATGCAGATGATATTGAGATTATAGATGAATATCATAATTTTTTCACTGCTGAGGAATTGGATGAGGAACTCATTTATTGGAAAGAACAGCAGGAAAAATATCCGGATAGAAAAAACTGGAAGTATGTTCCAGGGGGTGTACCGGATGAAATTTTTGGCGGCAGAAGACATCTGATTCCGGTAGAAAAGGACGAAAAGTATGATTTGAAATATCCAATCGATCATGTGGCATATGAAAGACTGGATCCTTATTATGAATTTAATGGTAGACACGATATGTACTACCATGATAAAGACGGATACAACTTTACGAATCGGGATTTTTCATAAAGGAAAGAGGAGAATAATAAATGAAAAGTGCATTATTTCGAAAAGACGGATTAGGAACAGCAGTCGGTAGATTATCTGCATCAGATAAACTGAAATGTGATATGGGTGGTACCATCAATGAATATCAGCTTATCGGAAATGTTGTGGATACTAAAGATTATGATGTAGTTGTATTTGGATGGTTGCGGAATGACAATACTATTGAAGTTATCAAAATGGAATCGATTCCCACAAATGAGGATCCAAATGTTGGATTTATGTGGAAGAATCCGGAAGATGAAACAGATGTGATTACCTGCCTGAGTATTCCAAATGATCGCATCGTTGAAGTTATTCAGAAACATCCGGAAAACAGAAAGCCATATTATTCTGTAAAAATTAATTTGAAGAAAAATACGACCCTGTATTTGAATATTACAGGCGGATATGAGAAACCAATCGGAACAGCTCATGTTTTTCTACTGCGCGGGGCAATTTCTTCTGAAGCAAAACAGTTATCTTCTACGGTCTCTGTAACCATAAGAGAGGGCAATGGACAGCAGGTATTAAGCTAAGGGAGAGACAACTGGGTATGACAAAAAGACAACTTTGGTTAAACCTATTCCATACAAATGATGTAGCCCTGGCAACAGCAGTAACTTTGTGTGAGGAATATGCCGCAGCAGGAAAGCAACTGAATACGGAAAAATTAGCAGAAGAAATTAAAAAACTAGATACAGAAATTGGGTGAAAAAAGGGGAGCTTTGAAAAAAGCTCCTTTTTTGATGATTAAAATACATCAAACAATATAACGAAAAAATGGCATTTACAGGCGGAGCTAGATTAAAAAAAGAGGTTCATTTTTTTCCGCCTGTATGTAAAGGTATATTATAGTAATGGCATTGGCAATTACCTATGCTTTGCCAACTTATATAGAAACTCCAAATGGTCTTGTCTACGCAAAGCGTAAGGTACGATTTTGCATAGGAAAATATAGATTTGAAAGACGTCATTTATTTATCGATTAGAAATTCCAAATTCTTTTCACACCATAGAAAATATATTTAACGACTGTGCGAACAGTCGGGAGAAGTATAGTGATTGCCAATGTTATTACCTTTTGCGCAAAACAGACTATTTTTCAAAATTTTTTTGACATATATAAAAAATATTACGAAATTTGCAGACTATTTTGTATCAGAACAATTAACTATGTATGATAAACTACAACATTTCATGTATGACTATTCGCTAGATAAACAAACCACTGAAATGGATTTAGAGGAAAGATAAATTTAATAAATGAAAAAATTACCGTCAAATTTTAAAGATTTGGCGGTTTTTTTATACATATATAGGTAGACAAACAATTTGGAAATTATGAGGAGACAAGCTATGAAAGAAAATGAAGTAAAAATTGGACAAACTGTATATTTTCAGGAACATTGGTCTGGGGTAATTCAAGAGGCAAAAGTAACTGATATATTGCCTATGGAAGATCAGAAGCGATATCCCGGAAAGAAATATGCTAAATTAAAATGTCGTATTGGTACTTGTGGTGCATCACTTGAAAATATTTATCCCTCTTTTAAAGCGTGTCAGGAAGCTGTTCGAAAAACATTTATAGAAGAAGTGGAAAAATATAAATCCGAAATGAAAACGGTTAGGGATTTAATTATTTTCCCTTTGGAACACACAGTAAGTGACGCAGAAGAATATTCCAATGATGCTGCAAGAAGGGCTTATAAGGAAAGAGCAGAGGAATTAGGATTCATTACGAGTAAAGAAATGGAGACAGAAAACTATGAACGTGATTGAGAATTGGTTAAAACGTAAGAAACTGCAGCATATTTTCTCTATTAAGGAAGATGAAGATGATGATTACTATCCTCGTCAGTCTTTATCTATGCATTTGGCGGTTCGTACACATCCGATTATTGATTGGATGAATTGTTTTAACGTTGCACATATTTGCAACACATTTACACCAAAGCTGATCGATATACAGCGGAATGTAATATACGGTAATCATAGTATGGTATGTGTTGGAACAACAGAAGATTTTACATATATCAAACTAATGACAAAAGCACCGATGTTTGAAATTGAGAAAAAAGATTTAGCAACAGATGCTTGGAAAGAGACGGCACAAAGCTTTATAAATATTTCAGCACATGGCTCGGCAATTTTGTTTGTACCACTTACAGTACTCCACGAGGCTGCCTCTGTACTGGAAGGTATTTATGATATGTGCTTTCTTGCAACAGAAAAACATACGGAAAAAGAAGCTTATCATTATCGTGTGCAGTTCTATATCGACTTATTAAATACAGATATCACATATAATACCAAAGAGATGTTAATAAACCATATGAGCGTAGGTGCAAAATATGCTGTGGGTACTACCATCTATATGAAAAATCCAACATGTTTAAAGTATATTTCTTTGACATATCCTTGCAAAGCAGTCGTATTTGAAAAATCATGGGAGGCACATTTCATCATTTTGCAGGATTTGGTAAAGTCTATAAAAGAAAATACGAAAATAGAAAATGCAATTCAGGCTATGCCAAAATTACATTCCTTAGTGTGGATCCGTGACCAGGGCTGGTGCGTAGATGACATGTAAAGGAGTAAGAAAATTGGAAATTAAAAAATGTAATAGAGATTGTTATAATCAAGTGTAAAAGGAGAAAACTATGTTATTTATTATATTGACAGTAGTAGCTATTGTAGCAGGTTTTGTTTTGTGGGAACTCATAGACGAAATATATTTACCCATTTGCTTATTTCTTGGCATTTTTATATTTATCCTTGGTCCAAAGGTTTCCATGCACCACTGCTTTTATGATACGGTGACGGATACGGAAGCATTGACCGTCTTTTCAGATAATGTTTATTATCAGAATGATGACAAAGAAAAGACGGTTACTATCTGTATAATTGATAATGATAAGGTATCGCATATTGAAACCATCCATTATAGAAATATGGAAATTGAATATGTAAAAGATATTCCATCTGCTACGGTAACGATAAGCACTTACAAGAGAAGCCCCAAATACAAATGGGTCATATATGATATGCTGACAGGAGATATTGCAAATGTGACATTGCAGTTGCCTGAATCTGACAGGAATGAATAGGAGGATTACATGTTATTTGTAAAAATATGTCTTGGATTATTAATGATAATTGTAATATTTGCAATATACAATAAAGATATAGCTATATTAATACTTTGGATTCCATTAGCTTCTATTTCATTACTTGTCGGGGTTTGTATATCTTTATATCCGGGATTTTATGATATTCAAGAAGAAACAAAAGATTTGACCACTATAAATAATGAATCTTATTATGAAATAATATATCCGGACAATTATGCATCATATGAGAAATATGTTGTATGTGTAAGGGATAACGATGAAATTTCCCATGTTGAAAAATTAGATTATAAGATCAAAATAGAATATTCTACTGTGGTAGAGAACGGACAGTTGATTGTAAAATATCTCAAATTAAAGCCAACGTGGGAACATAAAGCGTTTGGTATATTAAATGGAATCAAAACTGAAGTCATACTCAGATTACCGGAAGCTGAAAAAGACTCATTATAAAAAGTAATGAGCCTTTTTTATTTGAGGAATAGGTATTTTTGTAAACTTTTTATACATATATAAATAGATAAAAATAAAATTGGAGGAACTAAAGCTATGTATTCAAATAATAAAAAGTTTAATAATGTACAAAAAAATGAGATAAGAAAAGGAATAGAGGACGGTATCGACACATCCGTTTATGCAAAACCTGAATTTGATGTGACTCAAATGCAAGAAATAAGATTAGGCTTAAAAAATGGACTTGATGTTTCAATTTATGCTAAACCTGAATTTAATGCTGAACAAATGCAGCAGATAAGATATGGCCTGGAGGCAGGTATTGATGTTTCTATGTATGCTAACGCCGATTTTAATCCTGAGCAAATGCTTCAAATAAGATGGGGTTTAGAGGAAGGCATTGATGCGTCTATTTATGCAAACCCAAAATTTGATTACAATCAAATGGAAAAAATAAAAATTGGCTTGCAAACAAGAGAAAATGAAGTAAAATCGAAAGAAAAACAAGGATTGGAGGAGGACTATGATGATATTATTTAATAGACAATCTTTAGCAGAAAAGATTTTAGATTATACCGATTTTCAGGAATCAGACAAAAATATCCAAATTATTTTAAATGAAATTAAACAGATGCAGTTCGGAGATTTTACAGATAGATATTTTTATGAACAGCTTTGTTTTATATTTTATGGTACAAAAGACAAATTAGTTTTACCAAAATCAGAGATATTTGAAAAAAAAGATGTTGCAAATACAGAGACAAAAGTAAATGATGTTTTTTATATGGATATTGCAAGATTTATTATTAGCAATTTTGAAATATTCCGTATTAAAAATTTTGAAATAAGTCCGCTTTTTGACTATGATAATGAAAAGCATAGTGAAATTATTTATGATGGATTAACTAATTGTCCAACAATCGCTAAATGTTTAGCAAATATTTATCAAAATTTAAAAGAAAAGGAAAAAGAAAATATCGAAAATGAATTATAACCTATTATAACTATATTAATTATCTCCGAGTATTTATATTCGGAGATTTTTTATGTAAAAATAAAAATATATTTATTTTTTTATATCGATTTACGGTTTTTTTTGACATATATAAATATAAGAAAAACAAATAAATGAAAAGGAGATAATTTTATGAAAACAATTACCATCAGTCTTCCCAGTGTAGACGCTGTAAGAAACTTTAACAACAAGATTTTCGGATTATCCGGTGATTTTGATCTTGGTAGCGGTAGATACATCGTAGATGCAAGAAGTATCATGGGTATTTTTAGTCTTGATCTTTCAAAGCCGGTATCACTTACCATTAACTCTGATAATGAAGAAGAAGTAGTAGAAGCAATTAGGGAGTTTATTGTTACAGAATAAGACATGAAGGAGTCACTATGAAATGATTTAATTGCAACGAAGAAATGATTTATCGGGATGATATCAGAGGCCTGGAACATGCTGATATGCCTTATGGATCAAATACAAATTCTTTAATTGTAAAAAAGACAGAAATTATGGAGGGATTGTTTTCCAAAAAAGAAGTGGAAGTAAATCATTCTATCAATCCAAATTACTATATATGTCCTAATTGTGGATTAGCATTACCAGTTATTTCGAAAGCAAATCTCGAAATATTATTTAAACAGGAGAATACAGATGAATAAACAGCGTAGAGCAATTTCTATTGTAAGTATTACATTGGCATTAATTATAATGACTACTCTGATGATTGGGACCATAGCATTTGCTGCTCCAACTTCAGATATGCTTGTTATGGATAATGCGGATATGTTGACAAATGAGGACGAGGCAAAAATTGAAAATGCCTTGTATCAAATCTATGAACAGACAAACATTGAATATGCTATCTATCTGGCACCGTCACTGGATGGTAAAACCATCGAAGAAGCATCTTTGGAAGCCGGTAGAAAATTAGGGGTTGGTGATAAAGAGGATAACACAGGATTACTTATTTATGTAGCCCTGGCAGACAGAGAATTTCGAATGGAAGTAGGTTATGGTCTGGAGGGCGTAATCCCTGATTCGCAGGCAAAAAGGATTATTGACTGCATGACCTCGTATTTTAAGAATGAAAACTACGCAGACGGACTCTTGGCTGCTGTCACAAAAACTGTGGAAATCTTAAACGATTCCGGTGAATATACTATTTCGCAGGATGAAAACTATGTTGTAGAGACAGACACAGATGATGACGACCTACTGGTAGGAATGATTGTCGTCATCGTATTTATTGTTGTATTATGTGTGGCTTCAGCATTCGTTGATGGTGGTTCTGGTTCCTCATTATCAGGTCATTATTATTCAAGCGGCTATAGCAGTAGTTCCAGTTCGAGTGGTTCATTCGGCGGCGGAAGTTTTGGAGGCGGTGGCGCTTCGGGAGGTTGGTAAGATGTTGGTCATTAAAATTTCCTTAAGTGCGTTACTACTCGTAATGTTTAAGAAATGGATATATTATCATCAGTTTAAAGAAAAAGAAATTAATATACTTTACCAGATTATGCAGTTAGCACCATTTTGCTTTATCGGAATACTCATTACAAATCTTTTTGTAACAGTAAATCCATTGATTCCGCTATTGATGCTTATTGGTTTTAATATAATCCATAAAAGAATTATGCAGATTTAGTTATGTAAAAATTTCAAATCAAATTAAAAAGGAGATAACATATGAAAAATAAAGGATGGGTAGTATTAGTTGTAGTAATCTGCGCAATTGTGCTTTTGTTTGGAGGCTCTTATAACTCTTTACAGCGTGCAGATGAAAATGTAAATGAAAAATGGGCACAGGTGGAAAATCAGTTACAGCGTAGATATGATCTGATTCCTCAGTTGGTAGCCGTAGTAAAGCAGTACTCCGATTATGAAGCATCTACATTGGAAAGTGTTGTTGCTCTGCGCGGGGATGGCACTTTGGGTGAAGAAGCTGCCGCAGATTCCGCTTATCAGTCCGCAATGAAAGAATTCAATATTGCGGTGGAAGCATATCCGGAATTAAAGGCAAGTGAAGAATATAGTCAGTTGATGACTGATCTTGCAGGTACCGAAAATCGAATTGCCGTAGCAAGAAAAGACTATAATGACGCCGTAAGTTTCTTAAATAAAAAGATTCGTTCCTTCCCCATGAATATCATTGCAAATATGAGTGGTGTAGATTACAGGTATTATTTTGAAGCAAGTAACGATGCTTCAGAAGTACCCAATGTAGCAGATTTATTTGCAAATTAGGAAGGAATATTCTATGGTAACTTTATTTCATATTTCCGCTCCTATTATTTGTATTATAGGAGCTTGGAAAATCGTATACGCAATAAAACATTGTCATGACCCGGATTTCACAATTCAGTTGGTGCTTGGATTTTTTCTCATCCTTATGAGCGTCACATTATTTTTTTTACAACAAACACATGTGGAAATTTGATGTGATTCCTCCGGCAGGATATTGATGGGGAAAGAAAATAGAAAAAATGTAATGATTTAGAAATGGGGCGAATGAATAGTGCAATCGAATATCTTTCAAACCGTGGCTCCTTTGTTAAAGGAGAAGAAATTTAATATCGATTTAGATGCATTCATGGAATTTATGAAACAGTACCATTCCAATGAGTGGATTTATCCAGATGCAATTCATCGAGAACTGGGGATGGATCTAAAAGTTATATATGATATTTTGGAAATATGTGTTGATAATAATATTGTTGAACAGTATCTCAATATATATTGTCCTGAATGTCAAAGATTTACAGGAAATATTTATAAAACAGCGTTGGAGATTCCGGAATTTGTTAATTGTGTACATTGCGGTGCCGAAATCGAAAATCCATTACAACATGCAATAATAATTTATAAGGTATTGTAGATGGATTCAGAAGAAAAGCGATTTCGATCATCGGAGTGTTTGCGACGAAATTCCAGTTAAGGTACGGCAGCTATAACAAACACTGTTCTGCATAAAAAAATCTGGTTTCTGATTTTTACGGTCAGAAAGCGGATCTGTTGCAGGAATTGTCAAGTGATGCTGTCATGTACCTGGAACCTGCCAGTTTTTAGACTGTGCAGAGCGGTCAGGAATCAAAACAAAAATGCAACTCTAAAAGAAACACAAAAATACATGAAAGAAATTCCCTTAGAAGATATAGAACGCTATTGGGGTAAAACAAAAAACACAAAAGGAGAAAATTAAAATGAATGGAATTAGTATTGGAGTAATTGTAGCAGTAGTAGCTGTTGTGGCTGTGCTTGGCATTCTGATGTCTGGATATGTAAAGGCATCTCCTGATAAGGCATACATCATTTCAGGTCTGAAAAAGGAACCCAAGGTACTTATTGGTCGTGCCGGTATTAAGATTCCCTTTTTAGAGAAAAAGGATGAATTGATGCTAAGACAGATCAGTATTGATATTAAGACAAACGGATATATTCCCACCAAGGATTTCATCGGTGTAGATATTGATGCCGTAGCAAAGGTAAGAGTTTTGACTGCAAAAGATATTACGGTCAATAGAGATGGAAGTCTCATGCCTGGTTGCGATCCGAATAAGAGAGTTACTCATGAAATGGTACAGGCAGCGATGAAGAACTTCTTAAACATGAAAGAACAGCAGATTCGTGAAGCACTGACCGATTCCTTACAGGGTAATATGCGTGAGATTATCGGTACCCAGTGTTTAAAGGAACTGTGTAATGACCGTAAGACATTCGGTGACGAGGTACAGGCAAAGGCACAGAAGGATATGAATGCCCTGGGTATCTGGATCGAATCCTGTAATATTCAGAAGATTGAGGATGAGAACAACCTGATCACTGCTTTGGGACAGGATAATATGTCTCAGATTCAGAAGGATGCTTCCGTTGCAAAGGCACAGGCAGACAGAGATGTGGCGATTGCAAGAGCACAGGCACAGAAGGATGCCAATGATGCACAGGTCATTGCGGATACTGAGATTGCACAGAAGCAGACCGAACTGGCTATTAAGAAAGCAGAGCTGAAGAAAGAGTCTGATATTAAGAAGGCTGAGGCAGATGCAGCATATAAGATTCAGGAAGAGGAACAGCGTAAGACCGTGGAGATCACCACAGCGAACGCGAACCTGGCCCGTCAGGAGAAGGAACTGGAATTAAAGGAGAGAGAAGTATCCATCAAGGAGAAAGC
>CDZA01075980.1_pt1 | contig 25450 bp, 10 predicted proteins | sample 554881 | NCBI WGS metagenome assembly CDZA01 (sample SAMEA3182082, study PRJEB8094) | gut metagenome | biome: human; feature: gut; material: Stool; isolation source: human stools | place: Canada | collected 2012-12-04
GGTACGGGATGTACTGATCTGGGGGATATTCTGATTATGCCTCTCAATGAGATCCGTACTCCCAGAGGCAATCAGGACGATATACGTGATGGATATGCGTCGAAATATTCGCATGATAATGAGATAGCCCGTCCGGAATATTATTCCTTACTTTTGGACAGGTACAATATCAAGGCCGAACTGACTGCTACTGACCGGGTAGGCTTTCACCGTTACACCTATCCGGAAGGGAAACCGGCTTCCATACTGATTGACCTGCGCGAAGGCAACGGTTCCAATGCTTATGATAGCTATATCCGTAAAGTGGATGATTATACAGTGGAAGGCTATCGCTATGTCAGAGGATGGAGCCCGTCCCGAAAGGTATACTTTGTACTGAAGAGCGATCAGAAGATAGAGAAATTTACTGCTTATGATGATAATACACCCAAACCCTGGGACCAGCTGAAGGTTGAATCGGTGAAAAGTGTACTGACTTTCGGCCATGTGAAGGAAGTGAAGATTAAAGTGGCTATTTCCTCCGTCAGTTGTGAGAATGCAGCGATGAACCTGCAAGCTGAACTCTCTCACTGGGACTTCGACAAAGTAGTGAAGATGAGCAGCGAACGTTGGAACAAGCAACTGGAAAAGATGACCGTAGAATCAGATGACGAGGCTGCCAAACGTGTCTTTTATACCGCACACTATCACACGATGATCGCTCCGACGCTGTATTGTGATGTCAATGGTGAGTATCGGGGGATGAATGATATGATTTATACAGACCCGAAGAAGGCGAACTATACGACTCTCTCCCTGTGGGATACCTATCGTGCTCTGAATCCTCTGATGACTATCACCCAACCCGAGTTGGTAGACGATGTAGTCAATTCAATGCTTTCTATTTATAGGCAACAGGACAAACTTCCTATCTGGCCTTTGATGAGCGGTGAAACAAATTGTATGCCGGGGTATAGCTCTGTTCCGGTGATTGCAGATGCTTACCTGAAAGGATTTACCGGATTTAATGCGGAAGAAGCCTTGACAGCAATGAAAGCGACAGCCACTTATGAAAGGCAGAATGGAGTTCCTTATGTGCTGGCAAAAGGATACATTCCTGCAGATAAAGTTCACGAAGCCACTTCTATCGCTATGGAATATGCAGTAGATGACTGGGGAATTGCCGCTATGGCACAAAAGATGGGAAAGACGGCTGATTATGAAACATTCTCAAAACGTGCTCATTACTATAAGAACTATTTCGATTCTTCTATCCACTTCATTCGTCCGAAACTGGAGGATGGTTCCTGGCGTACTCCTTATGATCCGGCACGTTCTATTCATGGAGTCGGTGATTTTTGCGAGGGTAACGGATGGCAATATACTTTTTTTGCTCCGCAAGATCCTTATGGATTGATTAGCCTGTTTGGCGGTGACAAACCGTTTACTTCCAAGCTCGACAGTTTCTTTACGAACAATGACAGTATGGGTGAAGGCGCTTCCAGCGACATTACCGGTCTTATCGGACAATATGCACACGGCAATGAGCCGAGCCATCACATTGCCTATCTCTACACCTATGCCGGTGAGCAGTGGAAAACGGCTGAAAAAGTTCGTTTCATCATGAGTGACTTCTATACAGACCGGCCGGATGGCATTATCGGTAATGAAGATTGTGGACAAATGTCTGCCTGGTATCTTCTTTCGGCTATGGGATTCTATCAGGTAAACCCGTCTGACGGTGTATTTGCTTTCGGAAGCCCGCGTTTTAAGAAGATAGAGGTGAAAGTGCGTGGAGGCAAAGTGTTTACAGTAGAGGCTCCCAATAATAGTGAAGAAAATATCTATATCCGGAAGGTTTACTTGAATGGCAAACCTTACCATAAAAGTTATATTACATACAATGATATAATCAACGGCAGTACCTTGAAGTTCGAGATGGGTAAAAAGCCGGATAAAAACTTTGGCAAAGCTTCTGCTAACCGGCCAATTGTTTTGAATAAATAGGAGGAAGAAGTTTTTTTAGGGTAAGTGTAAGTATTGGTTAGGATGATTAACGCCTTCAACTTATTAGCGAAAGCTTATATTTGAAGGCGTTTTTCTTATTTATAGGAGATACGGAACTAAAAAGAAGAAAGTCTGTTCTTAACTGAACAGACTCTCTTTTTGGTTGGGTATGGAGGTATTAGTATACCTCCAATTCATAGATTCTTGCAGCCTTCAGACTGTTGTTCTGTGTAGACTGTGTTACCAATAGTCTGACGTAACGTACTGAAGTCGGCTTAAATTGGCGAACTACCGTATTCTTCTTGTTATTACTCAGCTCATCAATTGTTTTCCATTCTTCGTCCGGACTGTTTTTACCTTGTAAGAAACAAGTATGGGTGATGAAGACACTGCCTTCGTTTCCGGCATTCACTAACTTCCATCCACGAATCGTCTGTTCTTTTCCGAAGTCAAAGTCAATGTAGTTGGGAGCCGTGTTTGTGTCGCACCATTTAGTCTTTACATCACCGTCTGTGGCATATTGGGCGGCTTCGTCTGCATTAGTCTCACCGGAACATTTAATCAGCTTGGCCTGTTTCAGCAGATTCGTTTTAGCCGTGGCTTCTTCTCCGTTACCAGCTTTCAGAGCTGTGCGGAACAATTCCGAAGCCGGAGATATGGCAGGATACTTTTCGTTGACCAGTGTTGCGGCAAATAATACGATAGAAGAGTTGTCCGGCAACGTGACTGTAGTAGCTCCTTTAGGAATATCCATACCAAATTTGAACATATATGTGAACTCGTAGGCTTCGTCTTTATCGGCAGAATGGCGATGGGTACCGACATAAGCAATCTCAGCATCTTTCAGGAAACCTTCCGTATGTCCCAGATGTTCCCACTGGCCGATGAATCCGGTGTATGAAGGTACGGTGACTTCCTGCGAGTTGTTACCGATACGGAAAGTCGCAGTAGCATCTTCGCCGGCAGAAGCTGCCAGGAAATAGATACGGTTGTATGAATGTCCGGTCGGTAATTGAAGCACATTGCCTTTACAAGTCAGTCCATTCGCTATTTCTTTCTCTCCCAGGCGGAAAGAAATGCCATCAGCTTCCAGAATGGAGTCGGGGAGAAGTTCTGCTGCGTAACTGTTGCCCGACTCGAAGTTTCCTTCGTGGCGGAAAGCATTCCAACTGAAGCATTTGCGGTCATAATCCAGCGGCAGACAGGCATATTGCGGAGTCTGGACAGTTGCTTTCTTCTTCAGTTTCACTTTAAATGTCTGTATGCTGTAGGGTTCGATAGATACATTCAACTGATTTTTGTTGAAGTCTGCGCTTCCTATTTCTTTTTCCGTACCGTCTGCAAGCACTGCCTGCTCTATTTCACCGGCAAAGGTGATGGCTGCCTGCTGGGCAGTTGCGCCTCCGGTTTCATATACGCGTACTACATATTCATCCGATACTTCCGCTTTTTTCAGTGCTTTGATGACAACCCGGTCATTGCTTGAACGGACGAAAGCGAATTCCTTGCCTAGTGTTCCGGCATGTTTCGGACTGCTGAAAGCTTTGATCGGTTGATTCAGAATTTCCGCTTTAATGGCGGTGGCAGGTTTGTCCAGTGCTCCGTCATGTCCTGTGATACTATAGGTAAATGTATGGAAACCAAAATCCTGACGGTCCTGATAAGCATAATTACCTTTAGTTTCGGGAGTATGAAGCAGAGTCAGGCGGATGGTATTATGATCCGGTTTATCCCATCCATATTTACTGTCGTTCAGGATAGATACGCCGTAACTGTTATTTTTATCTGTCAGGTCTGCCCATTGCTGTGCGTACACTTCATAAGCGGTCTGTACATTATTTCCTCTTTCCACGCTGCCGATTCCCAGATCGTAGGTTGCCTTTTCATTTTCTATATTCAAAGGAAATTCCGCTTTCAGTAAGGTGTTTGTTGACTGCCAGTCTATTTCATTGTAGAAGTCTATGCGGTCGGCACGGCTGCCTTCGTAGAGGCGGATATATTGTTTGAAGAGTGATTTGCCATACTTCTTCTCGATACAAAGCGCTTTCCGGAGTGCTCCGTTTTCCACTAAAGTGACTTTAGCGTCATCTGTGATTGAGACAGGCTCACGATCAATCGTTTCTTTCAGAATTTCCCAGGCCGGCCATGAATACGACTTGTTTTCGGTGAAGAGTGCCAGACGAATTGCTTTTCCGTCTTTCACGAGTTCTTTGTTGTTACGTTTATCGGTCAGCGAGATGATGTCTCCGTTTTTATCCAGTGTAATCTTGTAAACAGAGTTTTCAATGGCAGAAGCAGGTGAGGGAGTTATTGTCTTTTCCGATCCCCCGTTGCGGACATCGTAGACTGCATAACCGTTTGCCGGCAATGATGCTGCAACCAATATGTGAGCGCGTCCGTTTTCGTAGCCGATCAGTTGAGAAGCGACTTTCTTGCCCTGCGCATTGTATACAGTGAATCCTTTCGGAGCTTTGGGTTGTTCAAGGATGATCTCAGTCAGGTCGGATACGGGGAAAGCATTGGCGTTATAAAGAATGACAGGCGTTCCTTTCACACGTGTATCCATCTGCCCGGCAATGGCGTTGACGGAAGAAGTCAGCACTTGTGAGAATTGCTTCAGAGAGATCAGTTCATCGTTCCATGAGAATTCATAGGCACGGGGAATACTCGTTCCTGTCAGGTCATCATGGAATTGATGGAAGATGAAGCGTTTCCATGCTTCCGTCAGTGTATGTTGCGGGTAGCTGGCTGTACCCAACCATTCGGCAGCGACCGCCGCTCTTTCTGCTGCATCGCCCAGCTGTTCGTTTTGTCGGTTGTACAACTTCATGGCTGCCTGCGAAGTGTAGCAACCTGTTCCGTGAACATCCATCAATAATTCTCCGTCGAATACAGGCAATTCGGGGTGGTTATTGAATGGCAGATAATCTTTATACAACTGATCGCTGGTGGCGCTGATCACTTCCACCGGTCCGTCGCCCTTGATTCCTTGCTCTACAGAACGTACCGAACCCAATGTCGGTGAACCGCCGATATCTCCTGTTCCATAGTAGCGATAGACCGTATTCAGCGGAGTACGTTTGGCCAATCCTTCCAGATATTTGTTCTTCGAGAGGTCTTCGTTGTTCCATCTGCGTCCGTAGTCGTACCCGTGGGCTAACATTACCTGTTTGCCATCGATACCCTTCCAGAGGCCGATAGTAAATGGATGTTTGCTTTTTCCATAAAAGGGATGATTGCGCCAGTCCAGTTTCTGTGAAGAAAAACCAATCAGTCCGCAGTGTGCGGCAATGGTAGGAAGTGTCCATCCGAATCCGAAGCAGTCCGGCAGGAAGATGTCCGTTCCTTCTTTTCCAAACTCTTGCCGGTAGTACGTCTGTCCGAGCATGATGTTGCGGATGGAGGCTTCGACGGAAGGAACCAATACATCGCTGGCTTCCCAGCTGCTTCCGGCAATGTGCCAGCGTCCTTCTTCGATGAATTTCTTCATCTCTTCGTACTGCTCGGGATAGTATTCTTTCATCCAGGCATATTTCACTCCCCCTTCAAAGTTGAAAATGTATTCCGGATATTTCTTTAGCAGAAATAAGTTCTGACTGATGGTATTCCATACATATTCGTTGATTGTTGTCTGGATGTCCCAGTTCCACTGGGTGTCGAGGTGGGCGTCCGACACCATATAGGCTTTCACCTTTTTCCCGGAGGCATCGTTTTGTGCATAGCCGCCTCCTGCCAAAACAAGGGCGAGGGCTACGGCAATTACTTTTTTGTTCATCATGGTTTATTTTAACAAGTTTAGTAGTTTACAAATTGGTTCTTATTCAATATGTTTACAAATGTAGTGATTCGGAAATGGATATCTGTTCTCTGTCGTGACAATATTTAAGCAAATGTATATTGGCAGGTCAGAGTACTGGCTGATCAGTTAGAGTATAACGTAATTGTTTGTATATCACTGGATAACGTCTCAGTCTGTACAATTAAAGTACATATTGTGGCAGAGATGATAAAAGGAGCTGCAAGGAATGAACAATCCGTATTCATTTTGAATTGTAAATTCCTTGCGGCTCGTATCCAATCAAACAGAAAGAGTCTGTGAAATGTTAGGGCAGCGGATCTGCGGCGGCAGGTTTCTTCGGATTGTAAATGGCCGTACCTACTTTGGAGTCTGCGCAACCATAATACAGATACCATTTGTCCTTGTAATAAACCATTCCTTCGATGAACACTGTTCCGTCTACATACTGGCCGCTCTTTTCGAAACTATCCATCGGGCGGAAGAACGGTTCGTCCAGACGGGTGATGAAACGGGTTGGATCATTGGCATCGAAGAGAGCTTGCCCGGCAGCATATACATTGGCTGTATAGCGTTTGTCACCTCTGCTTGCACTGTTTTTACCATTATACAGAAGCACAATTCCTTTCGGAGTATAGATAGCCGGAGGACCGCATTCGGTCAGATGACTGTCGAAGTATCCGTCACGTGGAGAAAACAACTTTCTCAGGGAGCCGTCTGTATTTACATAAGGAGTCCAGTTGATTAAATCTTCGGAGGTAGCGGCAAACACATGTTCCTCTCCCCAGTACATGAAGTATTTTCCGTCGATTTTCTTGATTACCTGCTTCCCGTCGACAACTTCGGTCAGAATAGAGCCGGACTTACATCCTAAATTAAAGAACTTGCCGTCATAAGCTTTGGCAAAAGCAGGACCGTGTTTCGTCCAGTCTTTCAGATTGCGGGAAGTAGCGATTGCCAGGCGTGGAATGTGGCGGTTCCATTGAGTATACGTCATCACGTATAGTCCTTCTGCTGTGACGGCAATACGAGGGTCTTCGCATCCTCCCGGCCATTCCAGCTCTTTTTGGGTGTCGTTATCCGGATAAAATACCGGAGTCTTTTCCCGCTTGAAGTGAATACCATCACTGGAAGTGGCATATCCGAGACGCGAGGTACGGTGACCGATGCCGACACCGGATTTATCTTCTGCCCGATACAGTACAACAATCTTGCCGTTATAAAGAGTAGCTGCCGGATTGAAAGTGTCATTGGACTCCCATGCAACGTAATCTTGTGTCATCGGACAATAGAATTTCGTACTCTCTATAGGAGAAATCACCGGATTGGCCCCTTGCGGACGTTCAAAACCTCCGAATGCCCAATCGGGTAATACGTTCTTTTTGTCGTTGGAGGACTGTCCCAAAGCGGTACAGGTCATCATGGTTGTAGCAACTAGAAATAAAAAGGTTGATTTCATATTATATAAATTATTATTGGGGGAGTAATATATACTCTCTACATTTAAAATAAAAATAAATATTTGCTGTCATCTGTCACATAAACAAGGGTAAAAGGCTGAGTATGTGTAAGTTTTGAGGTGACGGCACGGTGTGATAGCAGTGTGACAGTATTTCTGCTGTCACTGTGGCGAGAAGAGTTGGTTTCCTCGCCTTGATACCAGAGTTTCATCGGTACGAAACTAAAGTTTCATCGGTGCGAAACCAAAGTTTCATGGGCGGGAAACTCTAGTTCCAACGGTGTGAAACTTTAGTTTCAAAGGCATGAAACTCCTTGTTTCATACAATGAAACGATTGGTTCCAATGCATGGAACCATCGGTTTCACCGTATGAAGCAGTTATCTTGCAAGTAAGGGGCGAGGTAGAAACTACTGAATACTGTTCAGTAAGTCTGCCTTTCCTTCATTGACCAGTTTGAGGATGAGTTCTCCGAACAGTGTGTTTTGCCATGCAAACCATGCACGGGTAAAGTTTTTCGGATCGTTTTTGTTGAATGATTCATGCATGAAGCCGGTGCCTGCATCGGTATCCATCAGCATCTTGATACAAGTCTTGATTTCTGCATCATTCTGGCTGGTAAACGCTTTCATCATAATGCTCATAGGCCAGATCATGTCGTATCCGATGTGCGGACCGCCGATACCTTCTCCGGCAGTGCCTTTGAAGAAATAAGGATTGTCTTCGCTCCACACAAACTTGCGGGTATTTTGGTAAATCGGATCGTTCACTTTCACGTCGCCCAGATAAGGTAAAGCGATGAGGCTCGGCACGTTGGCATCATCCATCAGCAGTTGGTTGCCGAATCCGTCTACCTCGAAAGCATAGATTTTACCATATTTCGGGTGGTTGTAGACAGCATATTTCTTCAATGCTTTTTCAACTTCATCCGCCAATGTGGTACATTCTTTGGCCAAAGCCGGTTTCTTGTTCACTGTGTTCAGTATTTCGGCTGCTTTGCGCAGAGAAGTTACGGCAAAGAAGTTGGAAGGAACGAGGAACTGGAAGGTTGTAGCGTCATCCGAAGGGCGGAAAGCGGAAGCGATCAGTCCGACAGGTTTCACCGGATTACCCCAGCCGTCGTTGGTCATGGTGTCGAGTGCGCGTTCGGTTTTGCGTTGGAATCTGTACGGACCTTTCGCATCGTCCTTGCGCTGTTGTTCCTTGAATGTTTTCAGTACGTTTGCAATAGCCTGCAGCCATTCGTCGGAGAAGACGTTGGCATCCCCCGTTGTTTTCCAGTAATGGTAAGCCAGACGGATCGGATAACACAGGGAGTCGATTTCCCATTTGCGTTCGTGAAGTTCCGGTTTCATGTCCGTCAGGTCACTCATCCATTCGCCTCCTTCGGAGTTCATATTGAAGGCGTTGGCGTATGGGTCGATATTGATACATTTGAATTGGCGGTTGATGACTCCTGCCAGCATCTTTTTCAGTTCGGGGTCTTTATTGGCAAGCTGCACATACGGCCATACCTGGGCACCGGAATCGCGAAGCCACATGGCGTGGATGTCTCCGGTGTATACGAAAGTATCCTCTTTTCCGTCAAAATGGACGGTCGTATCCAGTGTGTTCGGGAAACAGTTTTCGAACATCCAGGCCAGTTTCGCATTCGTCAGTAATTGCTTGATGCGGGCAATTTGTTGCTCCACTTCCTGCGATACGAACAGGCGTTTGGATACTTCGGGGCGGTTGGTCTGATAAGTGTTGACCCGCGTGTTGTCTTGTTTGGTGACAAGTTCGCAGTTTTCCATTGCTTGTATGCCGGCAGCGCCCGAAAGTGCCGCGCAAAGGCAAAGTGTTTTGGTTATATTCATGGTGATTGTTTTCTTTAATTCATGTAATGGTTAATAATCAAAGTTTCATTTCTCGATCTCGGCGAATAACTCGATCAGGCAGGCATTATCCAGCAGCCATTTGTAAGGTTCCTCGTTATGTCCCGACCAGTCTCTTCCCAGCAATCCGTTGGCATCCCGGTAATTTCTCCATGCATGGAGAGCATTCTCCGCCATCGCATTGACATAAGTCGGGTTGTGGTCAATCTTCTCCAGCGCCTTGAAGCCTCTGAACAAAATCACATTAAACCATGACATGTCTTTGTGTACCTTGACTGACGGATCTTTCTTATCGGCTTTCGAACGGAAAAAGGCATCGGTCCCTGCGGCTGTCTTCTGGGCATCGCGCAAGTATTGTTCGTCTCCTGTTTCCTCGTATAGCAATACGCCTGCCTGAATCATCTGTCCACTGTTGTAGGCATATTTATCTTTAGAGACGCTTCCTTTCAGGTTGATATTGTCCCAGTAAAGGAAATCGGTGGGATCACATAAGTTCTTTCTGGTCCATGCGTAAGTTTCCTTTGCTTTGTCCAGATATTTTTTGTCCTTTGTCAGGCGGTATAGCTTGACACCGAGTACCGTTGACGGAGCATTGGAACAGGTATGCTTCGCTTCTTTCTGCTGTTCACACCAGAAGATTCCTCCGCCGAGTTCGTCGCTCCATCCGCTGTAGATGTATTCGTACAGTGCGATGGCTTTTTTCAGATAGTCGGCTTTGTGGGTGAGACGATAATAATCACAATAATCCAGTGCAATCCAGATGTTGTCATCGTAGTAGCGTCCATGCTGGCCGTATTTGGCGGGATATGACTGATAGCATGCCGGAAGGCGTTCCCCGTCCCAGTACTGTTCCAGTCCGGGCAGGATGCGCTTTTCCAGTATCTTCTTGTACTTTTTGTCTCCGGTGGCCTGGTACATGGCCACGCAACCGGACATCATTCCGGAATAGGGCCACAGGAAGGAGGCTTTCAGCGTTCCGTTCTGTTGGGCTCCACCCGCCAGATAAGTGATTTTCTGGTCGGGATTCACGGGATATGTTTCGGTAAGCAGTCCGTCCTCCGTCTGATATAAATTCAGGACATTGTCGAGAATGGAGTCGGCAATGGATACGAAGGGATGATTCTTAGCCGTTTTTCCGGAAGCGGAAACAAGGCACAAGAACATGCAGGCTACAAAACATATATTTCTCATATCAGTATCAGATTATAAAATGAAGTATTCGGGTTTATTTTTGCTGACGTTGGTCAAACTCCAGTTCCACTTTTACAGGGAAGTGGTCGGATGGCGTACGTGCTTCATAAGCCTTAATTGTGATTTCCTCCGGACAATCTCTCACGTCCTCCTTTTTACTGTTTTCCCGTACACTCCGATAGGTATCTGTCAGCACACCGTATCTCTTGACGTGGAAAGAAGGGGAAACGAAGATATGGTCGATGCGGCTTTCGGTAAAACTGTTCGGATCGAAATTGTTGAAAGTACCGTTGGTCGCATATCGGTAGTCACATTTCTCATAAGAATCACAAAGTACTCCTTTGCTGACAAATGCATCGTATGACTGGTGAGTCTGGTCGACATTGAAGTCACCCGTCAGGATGGCCGGCAGATTTTTGCCTCTTCCCAGCTCCTTCATCTTTTCCTGTACGAGGAAAGCGCTCTCCACACGGGCTTTCTTGCCGATATGGTCCATGTGGAGATTGAAGAACAGGAACTCAAAACCGGTATCTTTGCATTTGAAATGTCCCCAGCTGCAAATACGAGGCAATACGGCATCCCAGCCTTTGCTCGGGACATCCGGAGTTTCCGACAACCAGAAATCTCCTTTCTCTACGATATCGAATTTGTCAGTGCGGTAGAAGATAGCAGAGTGTTCACCTTTATCTTTACCGTCATCGCGTCCTACGCCGATATAGTCATAACCGGGGAGAGCTTCTTTCATATCTTTCAATTGGTGAAGGAAACATTCCTGTGTGCCGAAAATATCGAAGTCATGGTATTGCACAATCTGGGCAATCACCGGATAACGCTGTCCCCAACCGTTTCCGCGGGCGGAGTCGGAACCATTGGCATTTCTCAGGTTGTAGGAGGCAACTGTAAGCGAAGTAGGCTGATAGCTCTGGCAGTTGCAGAAGACTATGGCCGCAAGGACGATAAATAAAAGGTTTCTTAGTTTCATGTTTTCTTTAGTTTGTTTGGATTAGATCATTCTTTAAAGCATCCAAAAATACGACATTTTATTCAAATGAGAGGGAATAGGGAATATCTTTTTCAGTCGTTCCCCGTTGTTTGTTCGGAGTCGGACTCATCTGGTACTGGATATTCGCACCCTTCAACAATTGGTCGTGTGTCAGGTAATTGCGTGTGAATGTTTTGCCATTTACCTTCATATCCTTCACATAACGGTTGTCGGCGCTATTGCTGTTCGCTTTAATGGTGACGGTTTTCCCATTTTCCAGATGCAGTTTGGCTGACTTGAAAAGAGGAGTTCCCAGAATATATTGATCTGTTCCCGGACAAACGGTGTAGAATCCTAAAGCCGAGAAGACATACCAGGCAGAAGTCTGACCGTTGTCTTCGTCGCCGCAGTATCCGTCGGGACCTGCTGTATACAGCTTATCCATGATTTCGCGTACCCAGTATTGAGCTTTCCAGGGTTCTCCCGAATAGTTGTAAAGGTAAACCATGTGCTGGATGGGCTGATTGCCATGAGCGTATTGCCCCATGTTCATTACTTGCATTTCGCGCATTTCATGAATCATGCCACGGCTTTCCATGCCTAGTTTACCCGGAATGATAAAGACGGAATCCATCATAGTATTGAACTCTTTCTTGCCTCCCATCAGATTGATTAAGCCTTCCGGATCGTGGAATACGCAGAAACTCCAGTGCCAGCTGTTACCTTCGCAGAACTCACCGCTCCAGTCTACTGCATCAAATTTCGGGTTGAATACCCCCTTGTCGTCCTTACCTACCATCAGTTTGCGTTCCGGTTGGTAAACGTTCTTGTAGTTGAGGGCACGTTGCTTGAAGATATCGATTTCGCTTGCCGGTTTGCCCAGTTTCTTTCCTAATGTGTAGATAGTCCAGTCGTTGTAAGCATATTCCAGCGTGCGGGCAACATTCTGACCTACACCGATATTGTTGGGGACATACCCCAGTTGGTTGTATGCTTCGTAAGCTACACGTCCGGAGGCGGTGCCGCGAAGATGGGCGTTTGCATCGTGTTTCAATGCTTCCCAAAGCGTTTCGATGTCATATCCGCGGAGCCCTTTTATATAGGCGTCGGCTACAACAGAAGCGGAGTTGTTGCCCACCATGCAGTCACGGTGTCCGGGACTTGCCCATTCCGGTAGGAAGCCGCTTTCTTTATAAGCATTGACCAGACCTTCCTGCATCTTCTGGTTCATAGACGGATACATCAGGTTCAGGAACGGGAACAGGCAACGGAAAGTATCCCAGAAACCGGTATCTGTGAACATATAGCCGGGCAGTACTTTGCCATTGTAAGGGCTGTAGTGCACTACTTGACCTTTGGCATCTATTTCATAGAAACTGCGTGGGAACAGCATGGAACGATACAAGCATGAATAGAAAGTACGCAGGTTGTCGATATTGTCATCTTCTACATCAACTTTGCTCATTTCACGGTTCCAGATATCTTTTCCTTTAGTGACTAACTGGTCGAAGCTGTTGTTGCCCAATTCTTTGAGATTCAGTTCCGCCTGTTCGTAGCTGATAAAGGAAGAAGCTACACGGGCATGAACGATTTCTCCTTTCTTCGTGGCGAATCCGATGATTGCTCCGGTATGATTGCCCTCAACTTCTGTTTCGTTCGGGAGGATGTTATTCTCTTTTACACCGGAAGTAAAGGTAAACGGCTTGTCGAACTTGATGACAAAATAATTCTTGAAGTTCTCCGGCACCCCGCCGCTATTCCTGGTGGAATAACCGATGATTTTGTTCTCTTCCGGAATCACCTTTACATACGAACCTTTATCGAATGCATCGAGAATGACATAAGCATTCTTGGTTTCCGGATACGTGAAACGGAACATAACGGCACGCTCCGTGGGTACAAGTTCCGTAGTAACGTCGTGGTCTGCGAGATACACCTTATAATAATAAGGTTTGGCAACTTCCGCTTTGTGCGAGAACCAACTGGCACGTTGGTCTTGGTCGAATACGAGTCCGCCGGTGATTGGCATGATGGCAAACTGACCATAATCGTTCATCCACGGACTAGGCTGGTGTGTTTGTTTGAAGCCACGGATTTTGTCGGCATTGTAAGTGTATGCCCAGCCGTCGCCCATTTTGCCGGTTTGCGGTGTCCAGAAGTTCATTCCCCACGGCAATGCCGTAGCCGGATATGTATTTCCGGTCGATAACTCAAACTTGGATTGCGTTCCTACCAGCGTACTGACATAGTCTACCGGATTCTTGACGGCAGAAATATGCATGCTGTACAGCACCGCACCCCCAATAAATAACAGGTGTTTAAATGAAAGATGTGTTTTCATGAACAAATGAATTTATGTATAAAATTAATTTCTGTGACGAAAATAGAGAGAAAAGGAATACATCTGCAGGAAGTGGAAATACTAAATCGCTCCGTGGCGCTGTAATTAACCAAACTGGCACGCATTTTTACATATATTCTGCGCCAAAAAAGTGCTGGATAGTTTTTTTGTTTACCTTTGTCATATTGCAAATCTAAGGATTCTATGCCATGAAAAAACATTGTATTTTACTTTTCTTCTGCTGCCTTAATATACTGATGAATACAGCCGGCGCCTATAATCTGAAACAGGTTGCTGACAAAGAATATATGTCTAACAGTGCTATAACTTCGCTGTGCCAGGACGACAAAGGACTGATGTGGATTGGCACTTGTGATGGACTCAATGTCTATGATGGCCGGGCGGTCGAAGAGTTTAAGATCTGTGACAAGGAAGGTTACTTGTCCGGCAATCAAATTGATAATATTATCTATACCGGTGACGATACTTATTGGTTTCAGACTTATTATAGTTTGATTCGTCTTGACCGTAAAACGAATTCTATTACACGTTTTTATGAATTTCAGAAACTGTTTCCGATGAATAAGGATAATCATGGTACCTTATTTATTATTAAGGATAGCGACTGCGTTTACTATTTTCATAAAAAGGAAGGGGTCTTTAAAAAAATCAATGTTGCTGGTATTCCGATTTCAGATGTTATTACTTTCTTCTTTGATAATAATAATCGCATGTGGGTAATAATGAGAGGGTATAATCGGTGTTACGATCTTCAGCAGGATTCCGTTACTGGTAATATTACGTTGACGTCACAAAAAAGTGGTTTGGAACACCACACACCGTTGATTTATTGTACTCATGATGACGGGACTATCTATTATGTAGATAAGGAATACAATCTTTATACATTTTATATTGAAAGCAAGCAGAAAGAGTTTGTTGTTAATTTGGGGACGAAAATACAGGCACATGACAGAATTTCCACGATTATTAAATATCATGATAGCTTCTTTGTCGGATTAATGATCGATGGTGTTCTGATATTGGAAAAGCCAAAAGGCAGCAATGAATATCAGATTCAGCCGTTACCTATAAACAGCGGAGTGTTCAGCTTGGTGAAAGATCGCTTTCAGGATCTTATCTGGATAGCTACAGATGGGCAGGGTGTTTATCTTTATTCGAATCCTCTTTATTCTATAAAGTCGGTTGTGTTGAGTAACTATACCGAAAAGATAGAGCGTCCCGTGCGTGCGCTGTTGCTTGACAAAGAACGTACTTTCTGGATCGGCACTAAAGGAAATGGTATACTTAAGATCTATGATTATGAGGTAGATAAGGATATTTCAGACTGCCGTTCGGAGGTCTTGACAATATCTAACAGTGGTTTGGGTAGCAATGCGGTCTATTGTATCAAGGGAAGTAACCGTAACTTACTATGGATTGGTGATGAGGAAGGATTGAATTTTTATTCGTATCGTGAACGACGTATTAAGAAAATTCCTCTCTGGATTGATAACGAGGAGATTAAATATATACATGATATTTATGAAACGGAAGATTCGGAATTGTGGTTGGCTAGTGTGGGAATGGGAATAGTAAGAGCGCGTATCGGAGGCACACCGGACCATCCGGTTCTTGAAAATATGCAGCGCTATGTGGCTAATGCCGGAGAGTTCGGTTCCAATTGTTTCTTTACCATTTGCAAAGGAGACAGCTTGGGGTTACTATTCGGCAATATGGGGTCTGGAGTATTTCGTTTCAATGAAATCAGTAATGGATTGGAGCCGTTGACCACTCATAAGTATGAGAATATGAATCTGAACAAGGTAGTGCCCATTGTTAAAGATGACGCAAACAATTATTTGATCGGTACTACTTATGGAGTAATCAAGTATACTTCAGAAAACTCTTATAAACTGTTTAATGCGAAAGACGGTTTTCTGAATAGTACTATTCATGCCATTCTGAGGCACTCACCTGATAACTTCTGGCTGAGTACAAATCAAGGCTTGATTAATTTTGATACCAAAAGAGATGTATTCCGTTCTTATGGTTTTGGTGACGGGCTTAAAGTTGTTGAATTTAGTGATGGTGCTTCTTACAGAGATCCGCAAACAGGCACCTTGTTCTTTGGAGGAATCAACGGATTTGTAGCCATTCAGGCAGACGGACGTCCCGAACAGCTTTATATGCCTCCCATTTATTTTGATAAACTCTCTATCTTTGGAGAACAATACAATCTGGGAGAATTCATCACCCGGGAAAAGGAGAATGAAGTGTTGAACCTGAAATATGACCAGAACTTCTTTGCAGTTTCATTCACTTCTGTCGATTACTTGACCGGAAATAACTGTACCTATTCCTATAAGTTAAAAGGCTTGAGTGACCAATGGATCAATAATGGAAAAGAAAGTTCTGTCTCCTTTACGAATATGGCTCCCGGCGAATATACCTTATTGGTGAAATACTACAATAGTGTATTTGATAAAGAGAGTGATGTCTATTCTTTGTTAATCCGGATAGGTGACCCGTGGTATGCTTCTTGGTGGGCATATCTTATTTATACTTTATGTCTGCTGCTGATGGTCACTCTGCTGGTACGCTCATTTATCCTCCGTACTAAGCGGAAAAAGCAGGAACTGCTCAATGAAATAGAGCAGCGCCATCAAAAGAATGTATTTGAGTCGAAACTTCGTTTCTTCACTAACATAGCTCATGAATTTTGTACTCCATTGACCCTTATCTATGGTCCTTGCGGGCGTATTCTGTCATCGAAAGGACTCAGCAAATTTGTCATTGATTACGTTCAGATGATTCAGACGAATGCGGAACGCTTGAATAACTTGATTCACGAACTGATCGAGTTCCGCCGTATCGAAACGGGGAATCGGGAAGTGCGTATAGAGACTTTGAATGTATCTTCTTTAATGAAAAATACGGCAAAGATCTTTGTTGATATGGCTAAATCCCGAAATATCACTTTCTTGAGTAAGATACCGGAGCAAGTTTCCTGGAACTCAGACAAAGGTTTTCTGAATACCATTATTATCAATCTGATATCCAATGCTTTCAAATACACCCCGGATGGGAAAAGTATTAAAATAGAAGTGGATACCAATGATGAAAACCTGCTGGTCCTCCGGGTTGCCAATGAGGGAAGTACAATCAAGGAAGAAGACTTCCAGTATGTATTCAACCGTTATGCTATTTTGGATAGCTTTGAAAATCAGGATGAAAAGAACTTCTCCCGCAATGGTCTGGGGCTTGCTATCTCTTACAATATGGCCCAACTGCTGAATGGAACGTTGAAAGTGGAAAATACTCCTGACGGCTGGGTTTTGTTTACGTTGTCATTACCTCCATTGAAAGTGAGCACTGGTGTATCATCTTCTAAACGAATAACTTCGGAGTATATCCCTAAGATAGAGTCGCAACTTGCCTTGAAACTTCCTCACTATGAATTTGACAAGATGAGGCCAACGCTACTGGTTATCGATGATGAACTGGAAATGTTGTGGTTCATTGGTGAAATCTTCTCTAACGATTTCAATGTGGTTACTTTGCAAGATCCGGAGCGGATTGAACAGGTCATGAATGAAGTCTATCCCAATGTGATTATCTGTGATGTCATGATGCCGGGAATTGGAGGCATTGAACTGACGAAGCGAATTAAATCAGTGAAAGAAACGGCTCACATTCCTATTATCATGGTATCCGGACGGCATGAAATGGAGCAGCAGATGGCTGCACTTTCTGCAGGGGCAGAGATGTATATCACCAAACCGTTTAATGCGGAATATCTTCGCATTTCCGTCTGCCAGATGCTAGAGCGTAAGGAAGTGCTGAAAGACTATTTCAGTTCAGCGATCAGTTCTTTTGAAAAAACGGACGGAAAACTGACACATAAAGAATCAAAGAAATTCCAGCAATCTGTTTTGAAGATAATCAATGACCATATTCAGGAAAAAGAACTGACTCCTCGTTTTATAGCCGATCATTTGGCAATCAGTGTCCGCAGCCTTTACCGGAAAATGGAAGAAATTGGTGAAGAAAGTCCTACGATTTTGATAAAGGAGTGTCGTTTGCATGTGGCCAAGGATTTATTGTTGAAGACCCAAAAGACGATTGATGAAATAGTCTTTGAATCGGGCTTCTCAAATAAGGTTACTTTCTTTAAAGTATTTCGTGAAAAGTATGGATGTACGCCAAAAGAATTCCGAATGAAAAACTTGGAGGAAGTCCGGAAGTAGACCGGATGATAATATGTCTCCTGTTCTGTTGGAAAGGAAGGGTGAAAAGCCTGAAACGTCTGTAGTAAACGTTGGTGCCAGAAAGGTAAATATGAGGCATAATGCCTTTTCATCATTCCTGTTGATTTAATCTCTGTTTTATTGGCGAGGATTTTGATTCTTTAATTGAGGTAGAAATATTATCAAATCATGCCAAAATAGTAAATATCCCTGCCGTGTGAAGCAAAAGATAATGGTCGAAATATAAGAAATCTGGCAAACATACTAATTTTGCTGCTGCATTAGAAAAGCAAGAATATATAATTTGCATAACTAAATATCTTGAGAACTATGAATCAACCACACGATCCTCCTCCACTCATCTTATCTTTTTGTATGTAGTGTTTTCCTTTATCTTTTATTTTTTTTGTTTGAATTAAATTTAATAACTTATGAAACTTGAATTATTAAAGAAGCGCAAGCTTGAAATCGGATTATCTTTATTTATAGGGATGTCTGTATTTTGGGGGTGTAACAATGATTTGACCCCAATAAATCAAAGTAAAACTTTTCCTCCTGATTTGAATGCACCATCAGTGTTTGAAAGTTTCTCTCCTGACAGTGGTGGTATTGGCACCCAATTGATTATCCGCGGAAAGAATTTTGGTTCGGATCCCAATTATGTGAAAGTTACTGTTAATAATAAGGAAGCGGCTATTGTAGGAATGGACGATGAGGTAATCTATGCCATTGTCCCTGCACGTGCAGATACAGGCTATGTTCGTCTGTTTATAGGTAAAGACGATAATATAGAAGAGTATGCTTCTGAGACAAAATTCCGTTATCAGTTTAAACGTAATGTGACGACTATGGTGGGACAACACGGTATGAATGGCCGTGAAGATGGTAGCTATGCTAATTCTAAGCTGCAAAGGACGTGGTTCTTGCTGACTGATAAAGACGGAACGGTATTTTTTGTAGATGAAGGTCGTGGTCAGACACAGAATGGTGCTTTGCGCCGTGCTCGTAACGGTGAAGTGGAAACATTGGTGCAGTGTTCTAGCGGTCCGTTCCAATCGCCTACATGTTTGGCTTTCAGTCCGGATCAGGATACACTGTATATTTCTCAGTATTCATATACAGATGAGGAAAATACGAAAACAGACTTCAACATTATTTATGTGACACGAGAAGGTGGTTTTGTGGATGTAAGAGGACTTTGTAGAGCAAAGAAAGTCGGAACTACAGGGCTTGCCGTACATCCGAAAACAGGAGAAGTATTCTTTTGCAATAAAGGAACTGGTTATATCTATCGTTATGATGGTCCGGAGTATGAGGATTTCACTCCTCTTTTCAGAATAAACAATGCAATGGAAATAGAAACCCGCATGACTTTTAACTCCGAAGGTACTATTCTTTATGTAGCGGTGTGTAATCGTCATTGTATCTATCAGGTTCCTTATGATGCTTCTACTCGTACTTTCGGTGTACCGGTTCTTTTTGTCGGAGCATGGGACGAGAGTGGTTATGTAAATGGGACAGGAGCTACTGTGCGTTTGAACAAGCCGGAACAAATGGCATTTGATGAGGATGGCAATATGTTTGTACCTGAACGTAATAACCATATCATTCGGAAAATTACTCCTGCAGGTTCTGCTACTTTATATGCCGGGCGACCGGAGCAAAGTGGTTTTGGAGACGGACTGCCAGAAGAGGCAAAATTCAATCAGCCGGAATGTGTAACGGTGTATCCGGATAACTCAATATATGTGGCTGACCGTGATAACCATGTCATTCGTCGTGTGACAGTAGAATAAATAATTTATTAAAAGAATTATCCATGAATAATATTCAAAAATATATCGTATTACTCTTGATGGTAATGCTGTTTGTGCCGAATACTGCATGGGCACAAACGAACAAGCAAGAATTTGTAATCAAGGGTGTAGTAGAAGATAATCTTGGTCCTGTTGCCGGTGCGTCGATTATTGCTAAAAATCAGCCGGGTGTGGGTACGGTTACTAATCTTGATGGAGAGTTTTCTATTAAAGTGGGGCCCTATGATGTGATTCAGGTGACTTTCATTGGTTACCAGACAGTTGAGATTCCTGTATTATCCATTAAAGATCGAAACAATTTAAAGATAAAGATTGTAGAAGATAATACAAAGATCGATGAGGTTGTGATAACATCTAGCGGTGTTCAGAAAAAGAAGACACTGACAGGAGCTATTACTAATGTTGATATCAAACAGCTGAATGCTCCGGGTGCTAATCTTTCCAATGCGTTAGCTGGTGTTGTACCTGGTATTATAGCTATGCAGAGTAGCGGTGAACCGGGTGAAAATATGTCTGAGTTTTGGATTCGTGGTATGAGTACGTTTGGTGCAAAATCGGGTGCTTTGATTCTCGTAGATGGTGTTGAACGTAGCTTTAATGAGATTCCGGTAGAAGATATTGAATCATTTTCTGTTTTGAAAGATGCGTCGGCTACTGCTATTTACGGACAGCGTGGTGCAAATGGAGTGGTTCTGATTACTACCAAGCGCGGCGAAAAAGGAAAAGTAAAGATAAATGTGAAGGCAGGCTTCAACTGGAATACTCCTGTAAAAGTGCCTGAATATGCCAGTGCTTATGATTGGGCGCGTTTAGCAAATGAAGCGAGAGTAGGACGTTATGAGTCTCCATTATATACTGACGAAGAAATGTCTATTATTCAACACGGGCTCGATTCAGATTTATATCCGAATATAGACTGGAGAGATTTGATGTTGAAAAGTGGCGCACCGAGTTATTATGCGAATATAAGTTTTTCAGGAGGTAGTGATAATGTACGTTATTTCGTATCGGGGCAATATACAAGTGAAGACGGACGTTATCGAACTTCCAGTTCAGAAAATAAATATAATACAAATTCTACATACGAACGTTATAACTATCGCGCTAATGTAGATATGAATCTGACTCGTACAACTGTTTTGAAAGTAAATGTCGGTGGATGGCTGGTAAATCGCAATTCTCCTTCTAGCAGTTCGGGAGATATTTGGGAATCTTTTGCTGCTTTTACTCCGCTTTCGTCACCGCGTAAATGGTCTTCTGGTCAGTGGGCAAGTGTGAATGGGGCAAAAACTCCAGAATATCGGATGACGCAAACGGGGTACCGCACCATTTGGGAGAATAAGATTGAAACTAGTGTGGCTTTGGAACAAGACTTAAAGTTTATTACAGAGGGGTTGAAATTCTCCGGGGTCTTTGCATTTGATACATATAACAAAAATACGATAGTTCGTTCTAAGGAAGAAGAACTTTGGGAAGCAGAGTCCTATCGGGATGAGAAAGGCCAGTTGGTTTTGAAAAGATTGCAGAATGCTTCCGCAATGAGTCAAAGAAAAGAGGTGAGTGGGGACAAACGCTATTATTTGCAAGCGTCATTAGATTATAGTCGACTGTTTGCACAGAAACATCGTGTTGGTGCGTTTGCCATGGTTTATCAACAGGAAACTTCAGATATAAACTTTGATGAGAGTGATTTGATAGGGTCGATACCACACCGTAATTTAGCTTATTCTGGCCGCTTTACGTATGCTTTTAAAGATAGATACATGGCTGAATTTAACTGGGGATATACTGGTTCGGAAAACTTTGAGAGTGGTAAACAATTTGGCTTTTTCCCTGCCGTATCTGCCGGATGGGTCGTTTCGGAAGAATCGTTTATAAAGAAGGCCGCTCCTTGGTTGGATATGTTCAAAATCAGAGCTTCTTATGGTGAGGTGGGTAATGATGAATTGCAAGGGCGTCGTTTTCCCTATATTTCTTTGGTAAGTACGGATGATGGAGGTTCTTATTATTTTGGTGAATTTAGAACTAATAGAGTACAAGCTTATCGTATTAAAACTTTAGGAACTCCGAATTTGACATGGGAGGTAGCCAAAAAGTATGATATAGGAGTTGATTTCAGCGTTCTCAATGGGAAATTCACAGGAGCTGTAGACTATTTTGTGGATAAACGTGATGATATTTTTATGCAGCGTAACCAAATGCCATTAACGACCGGACTTGCTGACCAGACTCCAATGGCAAATGTGGGTAAAATGAAATCTTTCGGATGGGATGGTAATATAGCTTTCACTCAGCAAATAGGTCAGGTAAATCTACAACTCCGAGCTAATTTTACTTATCAGACTACTGATATCCTTGATAAGGATGAGGCTGCTAATGAGTTGTGGTATAAAATGGATAAAGGTTTTCAGTTGAATCAAAGTCGCGGTTTTATTGCCTTGGGACTGTTTAAGGATCAGGAAGATATAGACCGTAGTCCATCACAGGCAGGATTGGCAAATAAAGCAGTCCTTCCGGGTGATATAAAGTACAAGGATGTAAACGGAGACGGAATCATTAATGATGATGACATTGTGCCTTTGGGATACAGACAGCAACCAGGACTTCAATATGGTATTGGTCTGAGTGCAAACTGGAAAAACTGGAATCTCAGTATGTTATTACAGGGAACAGGAAAATGTGACTTTTTTGTGGGAGGTAACGGACCGCATGCTTTCCATGATGGTCGTACCGGTAATATTCTGCAAGTTATGGTAGAGGGGAATCGTTGGATTCCAAAAGAAATTTCGGGAACAGAAGCTACGGAAAATCCGAATGCCGATTGGCCACGTTTGACGTATGGCAATAATAATATGAATAATCGGGCTTCTACATTCTGGTTGCACGACAGAAAATATCTGCGTTTGAGAAATGTAGAACTATCTTATGATTTTCCTCAGTTATGGACACGGAAATTCTATGTAAACAACTTACGTATTGGATTTATCGGACAGAACTTATTGACTTGGGCTCCATTCAAATGGTGGGATCCGGAAGGAACTAGAGAAGATGGAAGTAACTACCCAATCAATAAAACATTCTCATGCTATCTCCAATTTAGCTTTTAATTTTAAAATGTCGAATTATGAAGAAATTATTATATACCATATTGTTGTCCTTAGGTACGTTTTTATTTACTGCATGTACCGATTATATCAATGTGGATAAATATTTTTATGATCAGGTATCATTAGATTCTGCTTTTTCCAAGCGGGTGTATGTAGAAGGATGGCTGTCAAGTGCATATAGTGTAATGGATAATATTGGTGAGTATCGCGAACCGTTTCGCTGGGCAAGCGATGATCTTTATCATCCGGATATGAAAGAGTATGTGGAAGGAAATTACAGTGCCGACCATCAGCTTAGTGATGATGATAGAAAGAACTCACGCTTGTGGAAATATTATGAGGGAATCCGTAAAGCGTCTACTTTTATAGATAATGTAGATCGTTGTCCGGAATTGACGATGGATGAAAAAACGGATTTGAAGGGACAGGCACGTTTCCTACGCGCTTATTGTTACTGGGCATTAATACGTGTTTATGGCCCGGTGCCTTTAATCCCGACAGAAGGGTTGGATGTGAATCTTTCCTATGAGGAACTGTCATTACCCCGTGAACCTTTTGATAATGTGGTTGATTTTATAGACGCAGAATTGGCTGAGACTGCCCGCTCGCTGCCAATCAAAAGGACAGTCAACAATTTGGGACGTCCCACCCGTGGTGCTGCATTAGGGCTTCGTGCCAGAGTTTTGCTTTATGCTGCCAGTCCGCTTTTCAATGGAAATATCGACTTTTTTGATGTGAAAGATTGCTATGGAAATCAATTGGTATCTCAAACTTATGATGAGACTAAATGGGCGAAAGCGGCAGCTGCAGCTAAGGATGTGATTGAATTGGCTAAGGCGAGCAATTTGTATGAACTTTATGTTATAGCTCCGAAAGCTACGGTTTTACCTTCTCAGCGTCCACCTTATAATGAACTTTATTCGGACAAGAACTATCCGGAAGGTTGGGCAGATGTCGATCCGTTGCTTTCTTATAAATCAATTTTTGATGGTACGATACTTGGATCGAAAAATCCTGAGTTGATATTTACTAGAACAAGGGAAGGAACTGCGCATATTAATGACTGGGCGTATCAGTCGACTCCTAAAACATTGAGAGGAAATAATCGTTTGGCAGTTACACAAAAGCAAGTCAATGCTTATGCAATGAATGATGGACGTTCAATTACAGAGGCTGCTAGTACGAATGACTATGTGACAGAAGGTTTTACAACACAGGCTTATGCCGCAGAAAATCCATTCTTACCGGCTAAAGTTAATCTGATGTATAATAATCGTGAACCTCGTTTCTACGCATCGATTGCTTATAACGGATCAGTTTGGGAAGCTTCCAGTGCTTCCGAGTCCGATTATCGTGATAAACAAATATTTTATTATCGTGGTTTGAACGATGGTAAGCAGGGATTTAAGGAAGAATGCCCTTTGACGGGAATTACTTTAAAGAAGTTTTATAATTCGGAAGATTCGAGAACGGAAGGCGGATATCTCGTTGATAAGACAGAGATGACAATACGTTATGGTGAAATACTGTTGATTTATGCTGAAGCTTTGAATGAGCTGACTTCCGGACAAGTATATCATCTGACGACTTATACAGGAGCTGATGTTGAAATTCAGCGTAATGTCGATGAAATGCGGTATGCTATAAAGCGTATCCGTATGCGTGCCGGAGTACCTGACTATACTGATGAGACCTATAATAATCCGAATGATTTCCGTGTGAAACTGAAGAGAGAGCGTCAGATTGAGTTATTGGGAGAAAACAGTATGCGTTATTTTGATTTACGACGTTGGAAAGACGCGATGACAGAAGAAAACCAGTTGTTGCAAGGATGCAACATAAATATCAGTGATGACGAAAAGCGTGTAGCTGATTTTTACAAGCCGACTATTATCACTTCGGTGCATAAGGTGTTTGAACAAAGGATGTATTTGTGGCCTTTCCCCACTTATGAACTGAAACGCAATGTAAATATGACACAGAATCCCGGATGGTAATACTTACTAAATTTAGCATGTTATGAAACAAAAAAGATATATATATGGAATCGTGGGATGCCTGCTGATTTCGATGATGTTAGGAATCTCCTCATGTGACGGACTGGAAGACGAATTGTTTCAGAAGAACTCGTATATTGTCCACAATGGATGGCAAGATTATGCTTTAGAAGTGGCTGAGGATAATACGACTATACTTCCGATTTATTTTGGTGTGAATGGCACTTCTGCTAATGACAAGGACATTTGTCTGACCATGGAGATAGACCCTGATACATTACAGAAATATAATTGGGAGAAATATAAAAATCAGTCGGACTTATACTATAAGATATTGCCGGCAGGTACTTATACATTTGATGCAGACTCATGGACTATTCCGAGTGGGGAGCTGAATGCGACGGCTGCTATTAAAATCGATTTGAACAAGATAGAGGAATTAGGAAGCTTGTATGATGATTATGTACTTCCACTTCGCATCACTTCTTCGACTGGTGAACCTATGGGGCAGAACAAATATACCAAAGTGCTGGCACATATCGGGTTTAAAAATGATTATTCTGGTACGTATAGTGGAAAAGGTATTATTACGCAGCAAGGAACTACATATACGACTGAGATTACCAGTACACCTGTCTCTTATACACATCT
>CDZA01023156.1_pt1 | contig 25109 bp, 20 predicted proteins | sample 554881 | NCBI WGS metagenome assembly CDZA01 (sample SAMEA3182082, study PRJEB8094) | gut metagenome | biome: human; feature: gut; material: Stool; isolation source: human stools | place: Canada | collected 2012-12-04
CATCCCAACCAGTTCTATCCCCCCAAGGACGTACAGGACAATCCCTTCCTATGGAGTGAGTGGAGTCCTCTGTTCTGGCTCAGCATTCTGGTACTCTTACTCTTCGGTGTCATGCTGTGGCTCTGGCAGCGCCTCCGTCAGAACAAACCTATCGTGATTCGTATGCGCATCGTGAAGCGTGTGCCAGCCCACGAGAAGGCGCTCAGCGAGATCAATGTCATCAAGCAGCAGCACACCGAGTCGCAGGAGACCCAGAAGGAATACTACACCCGCCTCACCACCACGCTGCGCGAGTACATAGAGCAGCGCTTTGGCTTCCGTGCCATGGAGATGACCAGCGGCGAGATTATAGAGCATCTGCAGTCGGCCGGCGACCAGAAGATGATAGACGAGTTGAAACAGCTCTTCCGTACTGCCGACCTCGTGAAGTTTGCCAAGTACGAGACCTTCCTTGGCGAGAATGACGCCAATCTGGTCAACGCCATCAACTTCATCGACCAGACGAAGACCAACGAGCAGACCGTCGAAGAGAAGGTAGCTCCCGAGCTTACCGACCAGGATCGCAAGACGCGCAGTCAGCGCAAGCTCATCAAGGCTTTGCTCTGGGGTGGAGCGATTGTCATGGCAGCCATCACCGCCTACGTGATCTATGGTGCCTGCATGCAGCTGATGTAGGAGTATAGAATAAAAAAGAATAATATTATAAGAACATGGAATTTGCAAGTAAAGCATATTTTCTGTTGCTCCTGTTGCTGATACCTTATATATTATGGTATTTCCTGTACAGGAAGAAGAACGAGCCTACCATGAGGCTGAGCGACACCCGGCAGTTTGCCTATGCTCCCAAGAGCCTGCGCCAGCGCCTTGTCCATCTGCCCATGATGCTCAGATGTCTGTGCTTCGTGCTCATCGTCTGTGCGATGGCTCGTCCGCAGACCCACAACTCCTGGGACAACAAGACGGTGGAGGGCATCGACATCATGATGGCGATGGACGTCTCTACCTCTATGTTGGCAGAAGACTTGAAACCCAATCGTATGGAGGCTGCCAAGGATGTGGCTCACGAGTTTATCTCGGGCCGTCCCAACGACAACATCGGTCTTACCATCTTTGCTGGTGAGGCTTTCACCCAGTGTCCTATGACCACCGACCACGCCAGTCTGTTGCGACTGTTGCAGGACACCCGTACCGACATTACTGCCCGTGGACTCATCGACGACGGAACGGCGGTGGGTATGGGTCTCGCCAATGCTGTCAGCCGACTGAAGGACTCCAAGTCCAAGAGCAAGGTGGTCATCCTCTTGACCGACGGCAGCAACAACACCGGTGACATTTCGCCTATGACGGCCGCCGAGATAGCCAAGAGTTTTGGCATCAGAGTCTACACCATCGGTGTGGGAACCAACAAGGTGGCTCCTTACCCTATGCCCACAGCGGCTGGCGTTCAGTACGTCAACATGCCTGTGGAGATAGACACCGAGACACTCAAGGACATTGCCCGTACCACTGATGGCAACTTCTATCGCGCCACCAACAACGCCGAGCTGAAGCGCATCTACCGCGACATCGACAAGTTGGAGAAGACGAAGATGAATGTCACCCATTTCGCCAAGCGCTACGAGGCTTATCAGCCTTTTGCCCTTGCAGCCCTGTTGGTACTGCTCGCAGAGATATTGCTTCGCATCACCTGGCTCAGAAGAATCCCATAGAGAAGAGATGAGCCGAAGTTCAATTAATATCAAATGAATATGCTAAGATTTGAAGATCCAATATATTTGTGGCTGCTGTGGATGTTGCCGGTACTCGTACTGGTGAGGTTCATAGGATGGCGAAGGAGAAGGGCCAAGCTCCGAAAGTTTGGCGACCCTGAGCTGTTGAAAGCCCTTATGCCCAATGTGTCATCTTATCGCCCCACGGTGAAGTTCGGCTTGCTGCTTGCAGCCTTGGCCCTGCTCATCCTCATGGTGGCGCGTCCACAGATGGGCAGCAAGATTTCTCACGACAAGCGTCAGGGCATTGAGACCATCATCTGTCTCGACATCTCCAACTCGATGTTGGCAGAGGATGTGGCGCCTTCGCGACTCGACAAGAGCAAGATGCTGGTGGAGAACCTGGTCGACAAGTTCACCAACGACAAGATAGGTCTCATCGTCTTTGCCGGCGATGCCTTCGTGCAGTTGCCTATCACCAGCGACTACGTGTCTGCCAAGATGTTCCTGCAGAACACCACACCAGCCCTCATCCAGACCCAGGGCACCAACTTTGCTGCAGCCATCGACCTGGCCACCAAGAGTTTCACCCAGCAAGACCATGTGGGACGCGCCATCATCGTCATTACCGATGGCGAGAACCATGAGCCGGGAGCCGAGGATGCTGTCAAGGCAGCCAAGAATAAAGGCATCAATGTCTTCATTCTTGGAATAGGAAGTACCAAGGGAGCCCCCATTCCTATGGGCGACGGCTCTTATCTCAAAGACCGTACGGGCAACACCGTGATGACTGCCCTCAACGAGCAGATGTGCCGACAGTTAGCTCAGGCTGGCAGTGGACAGTATATTCACGTCGACAACACCAGCGATGCGGAGCAGGCACTCAACGACGACCTCTCCAAGTTGCAGAAGGGCGAGACCGACACCGTCATCTATAGCGAGTACGACGAGCAGTTCCAGGCTGTAGGCATCCTGGTCATCCTCCTGCTCATCCTCGACATCTGTATGCTCGAGGTGAAGAATCCGCTTCTCCGCAACGTGAAGTTCTTTACACATTAAAAATTAATCGAAATGTATCTAACTTATCATATCATACCGACCCTGCGACTGCGCAGGCTGTGCTTGCTGTTGGGGCTGCTCCTCGTCAGCACAGTTGCAGCACTGGCACAGAACGACCGCACCTTCATCCGTCAGGGCAACCGCCAGTACAGGGCACGCAAATGGACGGCTGCCGAGGTGCAGTATCGCAAGGCGATAGCCCGCAATGCCAACAATCCACAGGCGGTCTATAACCTGGGTTGTGCGCTCATGATGCAGCAGAAAGACTCGCTCGCCATGCAGCAGTTTGCCAAGTCTGCCGATTTGCAGACCACCAACAAGATACGCCGCGCCAAGAGTTTCCACAACATGGGCGTCATCATGCAGAACCATCAGGAGTTTGCCAAGGCAATAGAATGTTACAAGATGGCGCTGCGCAACAATCCTCAGGACAACGAGACCCGCTACAACCTGGCGCTCTGCAAGCATCAGCTGAAGAATCAGAAGAACCGACAGAACCAAAACAAGAACAAGAGCGGCAACAACAAGGACAAGAACAAGCAGAACAAGAACAAGGATCAGAACAAGGATCAGAACAAACAGAAAAATAATCAAAACAAAGATAAGAACAACCAGTCACAGAAGCCCGAGCAGGACAAGATGAGCCGTGACAATGCCGAGCAGTTGCTCAATGCAGCCGTGCTGCAGGAGAAGGCCACCAAGCAGAAGATGCAGAAGGCGATGAGTCAGCCACGGCGCAGGCAGTACGACAAGAACTGGTAAAACAATAAGCAAACATCATTTCATTATGAAGCAAATAGAATGGTACACATTGATGATACTCGTGATGCTGGGCCTGGCGGAGGAAGCCAAGGCGCAGCGTGTAGCGGTATCTGCACCAACACATGTTGCTGCTGGCGAGAACTTCAGAGTAGCCTATACGGTCAACGCCCGTGAAGTGGAGGAGTTCCGTATGGGCAATGTGCCCGATGGACTGGAGGTGATAGCCGGACCCTACACCTCTTCGCAGTCTAGCTATCAGGTGGTCAACGGCCACACCAGCTCTTCTTCCTCTTTCACCATTACCTACACGCTCTATGCAGGCAAGGCTGGAACTTACACCATCGGTACCTCGCATGCACTGGTTTATGGCAAGAAGCTCGCAGCCCATCCTGTCAAGATCACCGTCTCGGGCCATGCTCACAACTCTGGCGGAGCACCCAGGATGCACAACGATGATGCCGATGAGCCTCGCATGCGTCAGGCGGGTTCTGCCATCTCGGGCAAAGACCTCTTCATCAAGGTCACTGCCAACAAGAAGCGTGTGCACGAGCAGGAGCCTGTGCTCCTTACCTATAAGGTCTATACACAGGTCGACCTTACCCAGCTCGACGGCAAGATGCCCGATCTGAAGGGCTTCCACTCTCAGGAGGTGCCACAGCCACAGCAGAAAGTGCTTCACACCGAGGTCATCAACGGCCGTCCTTACCGTTGTGTCACCTGGAGTCAGTACGTCATGTATCCTCAGATGACGGGCAAGCTCGAGATTCCGTCCATCACCTTCAAGGGTATCGTGGTTCAGCAGAACCGCAATGTCGACCCCATCGAGGCTTTCTTCAATGGCGGCTCGGGTTATGTGGAGGTGCATAAGGCTATCAAGGCGCCTGGCATTACCATTCAGGTGGACCCGCTGCCTGCACGTCCTGCCAACTTCTCGGGTGGAGTAGGTCGCTTCAATATCTCTGCCACGCTCGACAAGAACGACGTGAAGGCTGGCGATCCCATCAACATTCGTGTGGTAGTTGGAGGCATCGGAAATCTGAAACTCCTCAAGCAGCCTGTGCTCAACCTGCCGAAAGACTTCGACCAGTATGACGCCAAGATTACCGACAAGACCAAGCTCACCCAGAACGGTGTGGAGGGCAACATGGTTTACGACTTCCTCGCTGTTCCGCGCAACCCGGGCAAGTACACCATTCCATCGGTAGAGTTCACCTACTACGACACCAAGACCAATGCCTACCGCACCATCAAGACCCAGCCCTTCACCCTCACCGTGGAGCAGGGCGACGGCACAGACGGTTCGTCGTCGGCCAACTACAGCAATGCCGACAAGGACATTCATGCCCTGAAGTTGGGCAAGAGCAAGCTTTGCGACATCGACGATATGTTCTATGGCAGCTTTGGTTATTGGACGAGTCTGATGGTGCCTCTCATCGCCTTCATCGGTCTGCTCATCGCTTTCCGCCGCCGTGCCATCGAGAATGCTGACATCGTGAAGATGCGTTCCAACAAGGCCAACAAGATAGCCACCAAGCGACTCAAGAAGGCACGCACCCTGATGATGGCCCGCAAGCAGGGCGAGTTCTACGACGAGGTGCTCAGAGCCTTGTGGGGCTACGTCAGCTACAAGCTCAATATGCCTGTCGAACAGCTCTCGCGCGAGAATATTCAGGATAAGCTGTTGGCTCACTCCGTTGATGCCGACACCATAGAGAAGTTTACCCAGGCTCTCGACGAGTGTGAGTTTGAGCGCTATGCTCCTGGCGACCCTGCCGGCAATATGAACAAGACTTTCGAATCAGCCATGACTGCTATTATGGAAATAGAGAATGCCATCAAGGCTGCCCGCAAGCAGGGCAAGAAGACTTCTGCCCGTCAGGGCGACTATACCTTCGGTGTGGTGCTGCTGCTCATCTTCATGGGCTTCAGCCTCTCTGCCTCTGCTGTCACCAAGCAGAACGCCGACACCGAGTACACCAAGGGCAACTATCAGCAGGCCATCAAGGACTATGAGGACCTGCTCAAGAACGGTGTTTCGCCCGAGGTCTACTACAACCTCGGCAATGCCTATTATCGCACCGACAACATCACCAAGGCTGTCCTGGCTTACGAACGTGCCCATCTGCTGTCGCCCGGCGACGAGGACATCAACTTCAACCTGCAGTTTGCTCGCAGCAAGACCATCGACAAGATCACTCCTGTCAGCGAGATGTTCTTCGTCACCTGGTACAAGGCGCTGGTCAACTTCACCAGTGTCGACAACTGGGCCAAGACGGGCATCCTGTCCATCATCCTTGCCTTGGTATTGGTGCTGGTCTATCTCTTCGCGCCCCAGTTGTTGTTGCGCAAGGTCGGCTTCTTCGGCGGCATCCTCTTCTTTGTCGTCTTCCTCTTGAGTTCGCTCTTTGCCTATCAGCAGAAACAGATACTCGTCAACCGCACGGGCGCCATCATCGTGGCTCCTACGGTCAATGTCAAGAAGACTCCTTCCCGACAGAGCGCCGACCAGTTCGTCATTCATGAGGGAACGCGTGTCGACATCACCGACCGCTCTATGGATGGCTGGCGTGGCATCCACCTGGCAGATGGAAGAGACGGATGGATAGAAACCAAACAGTTGGAGGAAATATGATGTTTGGCTCATGTCTTCTCACCGATCTCGAGGTGCTCCACTTCTTCAATGGAAGCGACAATCTGTTCATCGACCAGTTGGCGCTCGTCCTTACGTCGGGGCTCACCTGGATACCGCTTTATCTCACCCTCTTCTACATCATTGTGCGCAACAATGAGACGATGGCGCAGATTGGTCTGGCGGTAATGGGAGCACTCGTCTGTGTGGCTCTTTCCGAGGGTATCACCGATGGCGTGGTAAAACCCTTGGTGGAACGATGGCGCCCCAACAACGATCCCATCCTGAAATACACCATTCAGGTGGTGGGCAACCTTCGTGGCAGTGGCTACAGCTTCTTCTCGGCTCATGCAGCCAACACCATGTCGATAGCGATGTTCTTCTCGCTCCTCATGCGTGGCAAGCGCCTCGCCATCGCCCTCTTCTCGTGGTCGCTGCTCAACTGCTGGACACGCCTGTATCTCGGCATGCACTATCCCTCCGACATTCTCTGCGGACTCCTCGTGGGTGCTGTCATCGGTGTCGTGGGCTACATAGGTTATCTGAAACTGTATTACAAGGTGTCACCCCACATCACATATATCTCCGACCAGTACACCCCCACGGGTTACGACCACGACGATATCGACAAGATACTCTGCATCCTGGCTTTCACCCTGGTCTATGCCTTCTTGCGGGCGATAGTCATGGCTGGAGGAGTGTAACATTAAAATTCAATCATAATGGATACAAAACATATAAAAATTACCGATTACAATTACCCCCTTCCTGATGAGCGCATTGCCAAGTTCCCCTTGGCGCAGCGCGACCATTCCAAACTCCTTCTCTACCGTCATGGTGAGGTAGGCGAGGATGTGTTCTACCATTTGCCTGAATACCTGCCCAAGGGCGGACTGATGGTTTACAACAATACCAAGGTGATTCAGGCGCGTCTGCATTTCCGCAAGGAGACGGGTGCCCTGATAGAGGTCTTCCTCATGGAGCCTGCCGATCCTACCGACTATGAGCTCATGTTCCAGACGACTGGACATTGCTCATGGCTCTGCATGATAGGCAACCTGAAGAAGTGGAAGGAGGGCAGTCTGAAGCGCGACTTCGAGATCAAGGGGCATCAGCTTACACTCTCTGCCACCATGCGCCGTGGCGATGCCTTAGGCTTGGAGGCTGCCTCTATGGTGGCGAAGGGTGGTGGAACCAACTATTGGGTCGACTTCGACTGGGACAACACGCAGGTCTCCTTTGCCGAGATTCTCGAGACCGTGGGCGAGTTGCCTATTCCGCCTTATCTCAACCGTGCCACCGAGGAGAGCGACAAGACTACCTATCAGACGGTTTACTCGAAGATAAAGGGCAGTGTGGCTGCTCCTACTGCCGGACTTCATTTCACCGATGCCGTGTTGCAGGACATCGACCGCCATGGCATTGAGCGTGAGGAGGTTACCCTTCATGTGGGCGCTGGTACCTTCAAGCCGGTGAAGAGTCTTGAGATAGAGGGTCACCGCATGCACACCGAGTATATCGTGGTGCACCGTCATACGTTGGAGAAGCTCCTGCAGCACCATTGCGAGGTGATTGCTGTGGGTACTACGAGTGTGCGAACCATCGAGAGCCTGTACTATATGGGCGTTTATCTGCTCTCTCATCCCGAGGCGACAGAAGACGATCTGCACGTCAACCAGTGGGATCCTTACGAGTTGTCGGCAGATGGCGGTTTGGTGAATGCCATTCAGCCTTCTCAGGCGATACAGGCCATCATCGACTATCTCGACCGCAATGGTCTGGAGGCTTTGCACACCAGCACGCAGATCATCATTGCCCCCGGCTATCAGTATAAGATAGTGAAGATGCTTATCACCAATTTCCATCAGCCTCAGAGCACTCTTCTCCTCCTCGTCAGTGCCTTCCTCCATGGCGACTGGAAGAAAGTGTACGACTATGCTCTGGCTCACGATTTCCGTTTCCTGAGCTATGGTGATTCTTCGTTGTTGATTCCGTAATTCATTGCGTGGTTAATGACTGAAGTTGAGTAAAGGAGATTTCTCTGAGCGAAACAGGGGATCGTGGGAGCGAATGTGACGATTGCCACATTCGCTCCCATGTTTTTTGCATTCGCTCCCACGAATCTCTGTTTCGCTCCCATGAACGTCAGATTCGCTCTGGCAGAATCGTCTGTAATCCTTTAGCAGAGTGGGCTCTCTGCTTTTTTCTATTTCTACATCTTTGGGCATATGTTTGTTGTTTAGATTTCGATTGCAAAGTTCGGCATTTTTTTTTGAATACTCGGTGCACCTCTATGACGTGCACTATTGTTAAATCCGTTAAGAAAATAAAAGGTTTTTATACACATTGGGAGGTATTTTGCCATTCTGCCGTTTTGCCACCCAATTGGAACAATCCTTATAAATGTGGACAAAAATGCGGGCAAAACCCATCCGTTCCCCCTTATTATCAATACTTTATCTCACTTTTCTCGCGTTGTTTATATATAAATGTTGAAATGAATCGGCACGGCAGCTGTTTTGGTAGTAATAACTGTTCAAAAAGGGTAGTAAATTCTGTTTTTTCGCATTTTTGTAAAAGATGGGTTTTAGCCTAAAAAGGTAGGGTGCCCATTTTTGCCCACCCCCGATTTGGGCCACAAAAAAAGCCTGTTTTTTGCCTCCGTTCCAATGTTTTGGGCATGTTGCCCACATGTTTTTTCGTTTTCTTTTACATCGATTTTGTGTTTTTCTTCATGAATTTTGCATATTTTCCCATTTATTTGTCAAATTTTCTGCTTGCGCAAACGCAAATTGGCAGATCTCGAGAGTAATAACTTCTATAATTTCTGAACTTGCTAAAGTTCAATCACCTAATAAAAATGGAAAATCCGTTGCGATATGTAAAGCTTTTGCCCTTTACCTTTGCTTTTGCTTTACCCTTCGGCCAGCGATTTTCAATTCCGCTATGCGCCGGTTACCGTTGGTTCAGGGCGTGTGGAATATTCTTGTGTCTTCACTTGTGCGGTGGCAAGCCCGCGTCATATACAAGTCCGCTACCAAAGATGTAGAAGCCTTGATGAATAAAACATCAGTGCTTTTTATCTACTTCTGATAAGCCGCATTATCCGTACTTGCTGCCCGAAGGGTGGGTGTGGTGCAAGTTGGAAGATATTGCAACATTTGGAGGAGGCAAGACCCCCTCTATGGACATAAAGGAATATTGGAACAAGGGTAAAAATCTGTGGGTTACATCAAAAGACATGAAAAATGATTCTATACATGATTCTTTGATGAAAATAACAGATGAAGCATTAAATATCATGACACAGTATGAGAAAGATACACTGTTAGTTGTAACAAGGAGTGGAATATTAAGGCATACTCTACCTATTGCAATATTGGAAAAAAATGCAACTATAAATCAAGACATAAAAAGCATAATGCCTTTAAATGGCATTATACCAAAATTTCTCTTTTACGCGATTAAGGCTAATGAAAATATCATTTTAACAGAATATCATAAAGATGGTACTACTGTTGATAGTATAGACTTTGATAAATTCAAATGTCTACCAATACCACTACCGCCTATAAACGAACAAAAAAGGATTATTACAGAGGTTTTAAAAGTATCTGCCAGCATTGATTGTATTGATTGCGGCAAAGCTGATTTGTATATAACCATTGCTCAAGCCAAGAGCAAAATCCTCGATCTCGCTATTCACGGCAAGCTCGTACCCCAAGACCCTACGGACGAACCCGCCAGCGAATTGCTCAAGCGCATCAACCCCAAGGCTGAAATCACTTGTGATAACGGGCATTATCAGAAGTTGCCTGAAGGATGGGTGATTACATCCATGCAAACACTATGTGCTTTAGTAGATGGAGAGAAGCAAAATGGCATAGAAAGAATAAATCTTGATGTGAAGTATCTGCGTGGAGAACGAGAAGCTAAAGTATTAACGTCAGGCAAATATACAGCTGCAAACACTTTACTGATTTTAGTGGATGGAGAAAACTCTGGAGAAGTTTTTCGTGCGCCAGTAGATGGCTATCAAGGTAGCACATTCAAACAATTATCCATCCATGAAGAAGTGTACACCGACTATGTTCTACAAGTAATAAACCTGCATCGAAAGACGTTAAGAGAGAATAAGGTCGGTTCGGCCATTCCACACCTGAACAAAAAGTTATTCAAGGCTATCAATGTGCCTATTCCTCCATACGAAGAACAAAAAAGGATTGTAAATGCCATAAACAAAACATTCACAATCCTTGATACTATAATGGAGAATCTATAGGTTCTCCATGATTAAATCTAAAACACCAAATGTTTCTTCTATTTTGTTGATTATGCGTTGCTGCTCTTGATACGGTGGAAGACACAACGGAATATCAAGATACTTATCGAGAATGAGATTATGCAATCCTGTTGTTTGGGTTTGCATTAATCTCATTTCTCCTTTCTGATATTTGCTCATAATATAATAGTACAAATACTTATAAGAAAGAACATCTTTATAGTGAATTCTTAACACCATCGTGAAATTGCTAAAAGAAAAGATAGTATCTTTACCTTCATACAAAATAGCACGTCCAACAGGATTATTATCACTACCACCAGATTTCTCCACAATCAAATCGCCATTCAAAAGATGGCGTTTTTTGAAAGCTCGTTCTTCAACGTCAATGTATTCAATTTTTGAGTAATCCAATTTAAAATCCTTTGTAAAATTGGCATTGCGTATTACACCAACTTTCACAAATGGCTCCTTCTTACCTTTCCACAACCCATTGATATTTTCGCACATCTCAGATATTGATGTAATACACCATCCTTCAGGCAACTTCTGATAATGCCCGTTACGTTCTTATATTGTTATATGTTTTATTTTTAAACAAATGCAATATGGTAACACAATTCAATGAGTATTTGGTCAAGGGCAACTTGACCAAGAACACCATACGTTCTTATGAATGGACGGTGAAGTATTTTATGGAGCACTACAAGGTGGTGAACAAATGAAACCTTTTGGCGTACAAGGGGTATTTGGTAGAGAACTTCAAGCCGCAGACTGTAAACTTACGGTTGCAGGCAATCAACAAGTATCTGGAGTTTACCAAGCAGGAGAAGCTAAAGGTGAAGTTTGTGAAAGTTCAGCAGAAGAACTTTTTGGAGAATGTAATTAGTGATGCAGACTATAAGTTCTTCAAGCGAAAGCTGAAGAGTGACGGACAGGACACCTGGTATTTTGTAGTGTGGTTCATGGCTGCTACCGGTGCTCGTGTAAGCGAACTACTCCATATCAAGGTGGAGCACGTTAAGGTAGGCTATCTCGACCTTTATAGCAAAGGTGGCAAAATACGCCGATTGTATATTCCTAAGAACCTGAGGACAGAAGCTATCAAATGGCTCGAAGATAAGAACGTCTCGTCGGGTTATATCTTCCTCAACCGCTTCGGCAATCGCATCACCACACGAGGCATAGCCCACCAACTCAAACACTTTGCTGAAAAATATGGAATGAACAGGGATGTTGTATATCCACATTCTTTCCGTCATCGGTTTGCCAAGAACTTCCTCGAGCGGTTCAACGACATCGCCCTTCTTGCTGACCTCATGGGGCATGAACGCCTTGAAACCACTCGTATCTATCTGCGTCGCACAGCAAGCGAACAGCAAAAAATCGTTGACAAGGTTGTCGTTTGGTAATCGTATATATGTTTAGCCATCGTAAGTATTACGCTTACGATGGCGAACTCTATCAGCTACAATGATGCTTCTATTGCATCAAGTTGCGTAAATATCTCTTCTATTTTGGAAACGATGCGGTGTTGTTCTTGCAGGGGAGGTAAAGCAAAGACTTCATTTCTAATAATACTTCCAGAAATTGCTTTAAATGTAGACCCCGTGCTCTTTGACTCAAAATCAGATTGATAAGTAGTTAAGGCATGGTATGCATAGTTTAAATTTATTGCTGCATTAGGCTTTAAACTACATAATCCACGTCCTATACATATCTCTCGTTGAGTTATGTTTACAACGCCAACAGGAGCACGAACACACAATAGCAGAGAATTAGCCGTTGCTAATTTTGTTGGTGCATCCGTAAACATATCAGATTGCTTGAGATATTTATCTCCAAATAATATTTTCCCTTGATGAAATTCAACTCCTTGTTGATGATTGATACTACTGCCATTAGGGGATTGTCCCATTTTTATATTGAAAATATCGTCGAAACAACATTCACACCATCCTTCAGGCAACTTCTGATAATGCCCGTTATCAGATGTGATTTCCGCCTTAGGATTGATGCGCTTGAGCAGTTCGCTGGCAGGTTCGTCCGTAGGGTCTTGGGGTACGAGTTTGCCGTGAATAGCGAGGTCGAGGATTTTGTTCTTGGCTCGCTTAATAACGGCTTGTAAATCTGTTTTGTCCTGCTCGATTTGGTCAATCATAGCAAACCATTTTTCTATTTCGGTTACAATGCGTTGCTGTTCTGCAAAAGGAGGAAGTGGTATAACTGTATTTATAATTATTTCTTTTGAAATATTTGGTTGTGCGCCACCTCCACCTTTGGCGATGAATGTTGTTCTTTGAGATAAAAGGAAATAGAATAGATATAATTGAGTGACTGCAAAATACTTAATACAAGCACAGCAAGCCTGATTGGTTGTCGCAGGAAAGGTGAGTATTCCTAATTTACCTATCGTTGCACCATACATGGCAATAAGGACACTACCAGTTGGATTTATTTTTGCAGAAGAATTAGCAACGGCATCTTCAGATATGCTTTCTGGAATATTGGTAATCAAATCATCATTCAAGTCCCCTGTTTTAAGCCATGGAATATTACCACATAATAAGATTTATTGGCTCGACTTGGTGTGCCACCAGCTTGCCAAATACCAATTTCCCCCAATGTCGTCCACACCCACGAACTCGGCACTTCAAACAGCACGTTCTCATAATGCGGCTTATCAGAAGTTGTCTTAGTCTTTTTAGGGCGTTTGATTTTGCCTTCTTTGATAAGGCGTTCTTTCTCGGCACGGATGCGCTCGAGGAGCACTGATGCAGGCTCATCGTTAGGATCTTGCGGTACAAGTTTACCATGTATCGCAAGGTCAAGTATCTTTTGGCGTAATGCTTTAGTATTCATTTGTTATTTGTCTTCTTCAAGTTTCTTTATTTCCTCGTTCTCTTCAAACTCCTCAATCCATTCCTTCACCTTAGCTTGCAGTAAAGCCTTGTTAGGCAAATAGAGTTGGTAAGCCGACGCATAGATATTGGCATCCTTAGGTAGAGTCAGCTCTACGAGGGCATCATTCTTCTCCTTACATAAAAGAATACCAATGGTTGGTTTCTCGAAATCCATCTTGACGTGGCGGTCATAATAGTTGACATACATCTGCATCTGTCCGAGGTCCTGATGAGTGAGTTTGTCTATCTTCAAATCAATGAGCACATAGCATTGCAACAAGCGGTTGTAAAACACCAAGTCAACAAAGAAATGCTGTTCTTCAAAAGTAAACCGCTTCTGTCGTGCCTCAAAAAGAAAGCCTTTACCAAGTTCGAGCAAGAATTGCTGCATTTTGTTGATAATGGCATTCTCCAGTTTAGACTCCGAATAAACAGAATCGGGCCTCAATCCCAAGAATTCCAGTGTGATAGGATTCTTTATGATGTCTGATGGTTTCTCGACCGTATGCCCCTCTTTTGCCAAGCGCATCACCTCGTCCTTATTGCGACTCAAAGCCAATCGCTCATAAAGACAACTACCAACCTGTCTATTCAGTTCACGCACACTCCAATTCTGTTGTTTCGCCTCAATCTCATAGAAGTTGCGCTCATCATGATTCTCAATACGCATAAGGATAAGATAATGCGACCATGACAAATCAAATTGAATTTGACAAACACCGTCTGTCAAATTCGCATACGCCAAATAGAACTGACGAATTTGTCTTAAATTAGAATAAGACCAACCCTCACCGTATTTCAGACACAGTTTCTCAGAAAGAGCTTTTAACACCTTCTTGCCATACGCTGCACGCTCGTATCCCTGTTGCTCATCCTCCACAATATATTTACCAACACCATAGTAAGTGTAGACCATTGTAGTGTTCACAGTAGTTTTAACATGCTTGTGCGCCTCGTCAATAAGTTTTGAGATATGCCCAAAGAGGGCATCCTCTCGCTTTGTGATTTCATCCATGCCCTTAATCCTCCTTGATGTCAACCAATAATTTTTCAAGTTCACTCACCGCCTTGCTGATGTTTTGGCTTTGTTCCTTTATGGTAGCCATCAGTTCTTCCAGAGTATGTTCCTCTTCCTCGCCACCCTGTTTAATCCAAGTGATATCGAGTGAAGTCTTGTCACGGGCGATGAGTTCTTCAACTGAGTATTTGCGCCAACGTCCTGACGGATTACTCTCAGCATCGTAGGTTTCGGTGCGATTATTGATATTGTCGGGATTATAGCATTTCACGAAGTCGTCAAGATGATGGCGCTCTAATTTGTTGGTGGCAAGCGTATGCTTGATGTCGGTACGGTAATCATAGAACCAAACCTCCTTTGTTGGCTGTCCCTTTGTGAAGAACAGTACGTTAGCCTTCACGCCCTGCGCATAGAATATACCAGTAGGAAGACGCAGGACGGTATGCAGATTGAAGTCAGAAAGAAGGCGTTTACGGATAGTCTCGCCAGCACCACCCTCAAAGAGAACGTTGTCCGGCAGTACCACGGCAGCACGGCCACCCACTTTCAGCATGAGCATCATGTGCTGAAGAAAGTTCAACTGATTGTTCTTCGTCTCGACATAGAAGTCGGGGCGGTTAAGCTCCACAGACCCTGCCGGACGCTGTCCGAAAGGAGGATTGGCAAGGATAACATCTTCGAGCGTTTTAGGCTCACGTTCCAACGAATCTTCACAAGAGATGGGGCTGCGGTCAGTACCCACACCATGCAGATAGAGGTTCATGGAAGCGAGTGTGACGACAAGTGAAGTATTGTCCACGCCATGCAGAGCTTTGTTGCGCAGAAAATCGCGTTTAGTCTTGTCGGCCGACTGATTCTTCATATAGTCATAAGCCGTGAGAAGGAAGCCACCCGTACCACAGGCAGGGTCGCACACCGTCTCGCCAATCTGCGGACGGATGCAATCCACCATAGCCTTAATGAGCGGACGCGGTGTGAAATACTGTCCTGCGCCACTCTTCTTATCCTGTCCGTTCTTTTCCAGAATGCTCTCATATATAGCACCCTTCACGTCAGCATCCATAACAAGCCATTGCTCCTCGTTAATCATGGTGATAACCTTCTTCAAGTAGACAGGTTTGTCAATTTTGTTCTGCGCTTTGGTGTAGATGGTACCGATAAGGTTGTCTTGCTCGCTGAGTACTTTTAGCGTTTCCTCATACTGTTTCAAAAGATCCAGTCCGTCGAGCTTTATAAGTTCTTCCCACTGATATCCAGCAGGTATTGCCGACTCTTCTCCAAACATCTCTACATTCTCCGCATCCATTTTCAGAAAAAGCAGATAAGTGAGTTGCGTGATATAATCGGTGAAGCCAATACCTTGTCCTGCAAGTGTAGTGGCGAGATTCCATACTTTCTTGGTGAGCGATTGCTCTGTAGATATATTGTTTGTCATAATTCAAAGTTATGCTGTTTTTCTTAAAACCACAAAATTAAACAAAGAAAGAAGAGCGTCATCCGCCTTCTGTTTATTACCAAATGCTGCAATCATCTGAGCTGCTTGTGTGCGGTCGTCCTCTCGAATGTCGTTTATGGTGCAAGCACCGTTACTTGCCACATAGTCCACAATCTGGCTCATGAGCTGCTTCTGTCTTTCTGATATGTCACGATGCCACTGACCACACCAAAGATTGAAGTATTGTCGGGCAGTAGTGCAAACGCTGTCCAGCCTTTCAATCTGGCGATAGGCAAAGCGCACCAACTGTATAATATTGGTAAGAGCCTCGCTCTCCTCCTTTTTGGTGGCGCGTCGCACATCGTTTGGAGAAACGATGGCATAAGAGTTCCAAAGCTGCTTCGTGCTGAAGCGATTGTTTTCCATCTTCAGCTTATTCTCCAAATCTTTCATCATATCAAAGTTGATAGGCTCGCCACTCTGATTATAGATAATGCGCAATGCCTCAATCTCATCAGCATGGTCACGACAATACTTCTCAAAAGCTTCTGTAGTGTCTTTAGCTTCCTCTACAGAAAAGCCCTTGGATATAAGCGTGTCCTCACCAGGCATGAGCGTATTAACAAAGCCTGCAGCAAGAATAAGAATGTATCGGCGCACATCAGCATGATTGGCAACAGGAGATACAAGTCCCTTGCGCTCGTTGTTAGGCTCATTAATATCATTATAAGGCGGCAACGTTTCGTTTTCCAAAGCATCGTATATACGCTGTGCAATGGCATCCATAGAGTCGCTTGCCAATCGTTCAAACTCCGCACGCTGACTATTGTCGGCCTTATTGTGTAGACGGGACAAAGTAGCAGCCAGACGTTTCAGATACATATCTGGCAGATTGCCAAGAGCAATGCGCTCAAGCAATACCTTCAATGTTATCGTGACGGTGTCAGGACCATCGCCCTGTTCCGGAATTGACATCGTATGCTCGGTGACGCCCACAGCATCGACCAGGAAGAAACAATCCTTGCTGAAGGCATTAGGTGTTACGGCTCTAAGCTGTTCATCGCCGATGGTGCGCACACCACGACCTTTCATCTGAATGTAAAGCGGTTCAGATTCCACATCTCGCATGAACATCACCACTTCGAGCGGTTTCACATCAGTACCCGTAGCCACTAACGTACAAGTGACAGCAATGCGGAAGTCACGGTCGTTGCGGAACTGGCGGATAAGCTCGTTGCTATCGCCTGCCGAATAAGTAATCTTCTGTACATATCTGTCCATGTTGGCATTCGGACATTTCTCGCCAAACACCTCTTTGGCAATGTTCACGATATTTGTTGCATGGGTCTCATTAAGCGCAAAAATGAGAGTCTTAGGGAGATATGCATAGTTCGGCTCACGTTGTGGGTCGTTGAACATCTCTGTATATACTGCATCACGATAAGTTGTAAGAATAAGCTTTATCTGAGACGGGTTGATGATAGAACGGTTAAGCTCCGTCTTCGTGTAATTCTTAGTCTCTCGTGTGTTTATCTCCTCCGTTTTGCCAGTGTAGCGAGTCTCCACACGCACACGGTCGCCTTTCAAGATAGCGCCACCATTCTCGGTCGCCTCCGTCTTTATACGATACACACGGTGGTCCACGTTCACACCATCCACAATACTCTTTTCAAGCGTATAGTTCACAATACGGTTGTTGTTGAAAAACGCCATCGTTTCGGGAATAGGTGTTGCAGTAAGACCAATAAGGCGAGCCGTGTCGAAATATTCAAGCACCCTACGCCAGTTGCCGTAAATGCTTCGGTGACACTCATCAATGATAATCATGTCAAAGAAATCGTGTGGCAGATTAGGATTGTCAGGAAGCGTAACTTCCCCTGTCGCTTCATCATTGTCGTCATCGTCGGTGTCTTCAATGTCTTCACCTTTCAACAGCGAGAACAGTCGTTGAATGGTGGATATCAACACGTTGCAGTCAGATGGTATTTTAGCAGACTTCAATCGCTCCACACCATAGATGATGTTGAAAGCTTCACCATTTTCAGTGAGACGGAATGTGCCGAATTCATTTTCAGCTTGTCGTCCGAGATTGTTGCGGTCAACAAGAAAGAGAACATGTCGCATCGGAGTATATGCCAACATACGATATGCAGCAAGACAAGCGGTATAAGTTTTTCCTGCGCCTGTAGCAAGCACCATAAGCGCACGGTTTTGTCCACTATGGAAGCTCTTTTCCAACTCCGTAATAGCCTCGAATTGACATTCACGCAATCCCTTCTTGCGTAGCGTTGGCAAGCCAGCAAACGGATCGTCAATGCCAAGCATACTTACAATCTCCTTTGGAGTATGGATACGGTTGATTTCATCCCATTCCGTGTTTGTCTTGCGAAAATCTTGGAATAAGACAACCTTGCCATTAGATTTGTATAAAAGAGGTATAGGCTTTTGCCAAGTCTGGTAGCAATCAGGAACACTCTTGGCGTATGTAGACACTTGTTCGCTAACCATATAAGATTCGACATTCACCTCCTCACGTTTAGATTCCAGCACGCCACACACCTTGCCGTTGATGAACATAAGATAGTCCGCTTCGAGATTGCCTTTCAGTAAGCCTTCACGCACGGCAACGGCAGACATCGTAGGCTCGAATTCGTCACGGTTGACAACCTGCCAACCTGCATCTTCAAACCAACGGTTAATCTTTACTCTCGCTTTTTCCTCTGGTGTCATAGCTTAATTCTCCCCATTTTCTGATAATAGCGTATTATCGGAAGTTGTAAAACTTGGTTAGACAGGATATATTCATATCCGTCATCCTTAGATTTCGTCATCGTTGACCACCTCCGTATTTAACAATCTTACTACATCTACATTCAATGCTTTTGCAATACGCAGTAGATTTTTAAGGTCTGGCTGACTTGCATTTGTCACCCACTTGGAAATCGTAGCTTGGTCTTTGCCTAATTGTTCGGCAAGCCATTTATTTGACTTCTGCTCCTCTGCAAGAACTATTTTTAATCTATTGACTTGTTCTCTTGACATACCTAAAAAAATATATTAAGGCAAAGATACATAAAGTATATGAGAACTCTTTATAAAAATTGTTAAAAATTTAATTAATAGATAGAAAATTTGTGGAATTAATCAATTTTATCCCTTTTATATATACACCTCCACACCATTCACCTCAAATATACAGACATCACGAAGCTGCCGGATTTCGTTAGAGTCCAGCAGCTTCATTCGTCTTGTGCCTTTGTAGAAGTCATATTTGAGGGAGATGCAGCGGTGCAAGGACTGGATTTCACCGCTGCGTGTCCATAGACGGATGCGATTTCTGGAGTAATTTGCTGTGTTTTCCGATGATCATCCCATGCAAATTTCGCCATAATATGCGTAAAAATCCCTCAATGAGGGATAAAAATGATTAAAATCATCCCTCATTGAGGGAACTTTTCTAAAGAATTCATCCCTCATTGAGGGATTATTTGTATCTTTGCTGCAGTTTTAAATGATATTCATCTAAAAGAAAGATATGATAGACAATAAACTATATGAATACATGGCGGAGCTGCTCAAACGTACTCCGCTTGATTTCATCAGATATAAATATGATGAAATCAACTGGAATGGACGATTAATAGGTATTGTGGGGCCGAGAGGCGTTGGAAAATCCACCATGATACTACAGCGCATCAAGCTATCCAAGGAAGGCCATCACCTGTATGTGTCGGCCGACAATATCTATTTTTCAAATCATTCCTTGGTTGACTTCGCCGACGAGTTTATCAAGGAGGGTGGTACACATCTTTATATAGATGAAATTCACAAGTATGCCGGATGGAGCAATGAACTGAAGCAAATTTACGACATGCACCCATCCCTGAACCTTATCTTTACCGGTTCATCGGTATTGGACATCAAGAAGGGAGAAGCAGATCTGAGCCGCCGGGCACTGATGTATATGATGCAAGGCTTGTCGTTCAGGGAATACCTGCAACTTTTTGAAGGAATCAAGACCAGAGTTTTCAGTCTCGACGAAATACTCAATCAACAGGTAGAGATTCCGGGAGTGGAACATCCATTGCCAATTTTCAGAGCGTACCTCGACCATGGCTATTACCCATTTGCCATAGAGGGAGATTTTACGCAAAGAATGCTGCAGGTGATAGACCAGACTGTAGAAGTTGACATTCCGCAATATGCCGATATGAGAGCTTCAACAGCACGCAAGCTAAAGCGCATGCTCGTTATTCTTTCCGGGTTGGCTCCCTACAAGCCAAGCTTAGAGAACCTTGCCACAGAAATCGGGGTAAGCAAGAACAACGTTCCTGATTATCTGGTCTATCTGGAACGTGCAGGAATGATAGGTCTGCTCAGAGATGATACTTCGGGAATGCGCAATCTTGGAAAGGTAGAAAAAGTCTATGTCGATAACCCAAGCCTGATGTCTGTACTCAACCCTAATCCCAATATTGGAAACATAAGGGAAACTTTCTTCTACAATCAGATGAGAGAAAAACAGGATGTTATTTCCTCCAGGATTTCCGACTTTACCATTGGTGACTATACCTTTGAGATTGGCGGAAGGAAGAAAGGTAAGAAGCAGATAGAGGATGTAAAAAACGGACGTATCGTAAAAGACGATATCGAGACGGGGCATGGAATCATCATCCCTCTCTGGTACTTCGGAATGAATTATTAACTGAGTACACTTCAAGACAGTAATAAACGTCATTTACTCAACTTTCGCATATAATAAAAGGTCTATACACCACTTTTCATCGTGGCATATAGACCTTTTTCCGGCGCTATCATCAATTTTAAAGTAATAAAAGCCTAAATTGGTTCAAACCTGAATATAGGTTTCTTTATCATTTCGGGTTGAAGATACATCAACATATAGATAGGGTAATAGAATCTTGCCTACGACCTGAACATTGAAGCATATATATATTACTTTTTCTAACCATATTTTATAGGTTTACGGAACTTTTCCAACCTATTTTAGACTGAAAATGGAGCTTTTCCAACCCTTTTTTGGGCATTTTTTGCCACTTTTCCAAGTTTAAGCCGCTGCAAAGATACTATTTTTCTCCAAAAGTCAAGGCAAACAATAGTTAATTTTATCCAAAAGTCAAGGCTAAACACCGCATTAGCTACAGTGACAGTAAAAAACGTCATTTACTCAACTTTCGCATATAATAAAAGGTCTATATACCACTTTTCATTGTGGCATATAGACCTTTTTTGATATATCAGGCTCTGCTTTCGACTTTGCGAAACTTACTTGACCATGATCTTATACGTCTTGCCGTCTCGCTTCACGATGTTCAGACCCTTCTGCAGACCATGGGTGCGGAGACCCTTCGCATCGTAGTATTCAGCGTCGGCATCACGGCTGATGGCGTTGAGGTGGTCAATGGCAGTGCTGCCATCGTTGTTTCCGATGCACAGTTTAGCAGCTGTCGTAAGTGATGCGTCGAATGGATGGAGGTATGCACGCATCGGTAGGATAGTGGCGTCGTGCAAGTCGCTGACGCGGCAGAACTGGTTCTCGCCAATGACGTAGTCGCTTGCCGCAAGATTCTCACCACTGATCTGAACGAACGAACCTACGAGGTTGACATCGGAGCTGGTTCCTGAAAGTGGGGCAGTAACGATGTCGGCACCGACAGCAGTGAGGCTGAGCACCGTCTCGCCCTCCTTCATCTTGAAGAGCACCGGAGTGGCGGCAGGGATTACGCCCTCTGCGCAACTCTCTATGGTGATGCATTCCTTAGAAGCATCAATGCCTGTGAGACGATAGAAGTCACATTCTGCTTCCTGGCTCAGGTCGATGGCGAATGGCAAGCAGAGTGCTCCCCAGGCTGCGCCCTCAGGGATATTGCGGCTGTAAGAGATGGTCTTGGAGGTGAACGCCTCATAGTCATTGAAGTCCTCGCCGTCGACGAGTGTCAGGTCTTCGGTCGCCACAAACTTGTTGTTTGCATCCTTTGTCACCACGATGTTTCCAGCCTTGTCGGCTACATACTTGTGCGCTGCGCATTTCTCGTTGCGGCAGCCCATGTTGTAGATATGCTCGTCGGCGTCATGCTCAGGACTGGTCAAGGTGGCAGATGCTACGTGAATCAATTCATTCTCAGAAGAACTGTTGCTATAAGATGCAGTCGTATTGTCGCAGTAACGGAATGATCCATGATATACTGTATTGCCCTCAGCAGCTGTCAGTACAGGATAAGCATTTGTGCCGAGTTTCTGATACCACGCCAGTTCGCCTTCTGATTTGCTTCCATTGAGCAGGTAAGCCACTTCACCGCTCTTCAGCTGCTCAGGGGTGAATGCCTTGACCACGTCTGCTTCATTCTTACCTTCAGGATAGGTCAATGAGCCATCTCCGATAGCCACGACTGCATCACCCGTCAGTTCCGTTCCTTTGATGGTCATCTTAGCACTGCTGTTGTATGCCAAGATACCAGAAGCGGTGCTGGAAGCATCTGCAATGTATCCGACAATGAGACCATTACAATCTGCATAGTTAGCAGTAATATTGCCAATACCCAACACATTGTTAATATTGCATATATTAGCATATCCTATCAAGTTTCCGACGCGAGCATCTCCCGTAACATTGCCATAATTGGCACTGTTCTGGAGGCTTCCTTCACCAAAATATCCAATTATACCTCCAACGAAATCCTCCGTGCCTGTTATCTCACCATAATTGGCGCATGAAGTGATGGAATTTTCTGAATCGAAACAGATACCTACAATACCACCAACAGAATGTAAACCCTTCACTATTGCATGGTTTTCGCAGTTGCTGATGTTGCCATTAGCTCCTCCTGCTATTCCGCCAGTCTCATATTGTCCTTCTACCGAACAGTTTTCTGTGGTCTTGATATTTTCAATCACACAAGAACGTACATATCCTGCCAAAATACCAGTACTACAATTATCATTGCCCTTCACCTTCGCATTGTCGAAAGTGATGTTCTTGATGCGGCAATCAGCAACATAGCCAAAGAAACCAATTTCATTAGAGGTGGAGCTGATGAAGAGATTACGGATCGTCTTCCCGTTGCCGTCGAACGTTCCTTGATACTTCTTAGAACCGATAGGAGTCCAACTGAGCTCTGCTACCTGTTTTTCGGCATCAGCCTCATGGCACACACTGCTCATATCAATAACTTCCACTTCATCGGCAATCTTTGCACAGGCACTTACCTTTCCTACATTCACGTAGTCACGGAACCACGCCAGATGATCTGCCGTCTTCAGTATGAAAGGTTCAGCCTCGGTTCCATTACCAGTCACGCCTGTAGGTGGTTGATTACTTATCAAATTTACATAGAGCGTGACCTCGCCTACGATGGCATCGCCATCATACTCTCTGGCACCGATATAATAAGTGGTGCCTTTCTTTACTTCGTAGGTGATTTTGAAGTCTTTACCATTATCACTACCTTTATCTTTTTTAATCAAGTAATCACCCGTGCGGCTCTCCCACAGGCTGCCATAGGTGTCTTCGCCGTGGCTGTCTGCCGTTACCACCAATGTTCCCTCTTCTGGAGCAGTAAATTTATAAAGATTGTAACCGCTGATTTTCGACTTCTTACCAAATACCTTTTCGATCGTTATGTTATTGTTGCCCAATTTAACGAACTGAATTTCTTTCTGGCACTTCGTGCACTTGTCGTTGTCGTCATAGTTGTGACCAGTGGCAGCCACCTTGATAATGTTACCTACTGGTTGTGTCAATTTTTCATCTAAGTAAGTCTCATTGCAAACATCACATTCCCAATATTCAATTGTGCCATCTACTGTGCAGGTAACATCCACTGATTCGTGATGTATGATACTATTGCCATGCTGCATCGTGAATGTGCCCTCCTGTGCTGGCTTTGTATTGCTATATTTACCTGAACCTTCCAACTCGCCTGAGCATTTCATGGTTATAGGATTATCCGAATACACCTTATCCGCAGAGTTAAGTAAAGGATAATCGTCTGTGTTCAGTTTTTGCCCCCATTTTGCACTTTCTGAGGCATTTCCCTGGAGTATAAAAGCAACAAATCCACTCTTCAATTGTTCTGCAGTAAATGCCTTTATCCTTCCTGTAGATGATAATGAACTTATTCCGATAGCCTTGACGGCATCACCAGTCTGCTCAATTCCATTAATCGTAAGTTTTGCACTGCTGTTGTATGCCAAGATGCCAGCGGCGGTGCTGGAGGAATCCCAGATTACTCCAGCAAGGAGACCTGATTGAGAAGTTGTCGCAGTAACATTTCCAATGCCAAGCACATTGTTCAGATTGCATATACTAGCATATCCTATCTGGTTTCCGACACAGTCAGCCCCCGATATATCGCCATAGTTGGCGCAGTTCTGAATGGTTCCTGAGATAAAAAATCCGACCATGCCTCCAACATTGGATTCCGTTCCTGTTACAGCACCGTAATTGGCGCATGAAGAGATGGTATTGTCGGAAGAGTTGCCTACAATACCTCCTACATTATTTGTACCATTCACCATTGCACGGTTTTCGCAGTTGCTGATGTTGCCCGTTCCTATTCCTGCAATTCCGCCTGTATTTTCTGTTCCTTCTACCGAACAATTTGCCAAGGTCTTGATGTTTTCAATAGTACATTTCTCAAAAACTCCTGTCAATATTCCTGTACCATTATAATGAGTGTTCTTCACCTTCGCATTGTCGAAAGTGATGTTCTTAATACTGCCACTATTAGCATAGCCGAAGAAACCTTTATTCATAATGGTGCTATTGATGTATAGATTGCGAATCGTCTTCCCGTTGCCGTCGAACGTTCCACAATACATCATGCCATTACCGATAGGATCCCAACTGAGCTCTTCTGTATTCGTGGCGGCATCAGCCGCATGGCAGAACTCTGACAAGTCAATATCTTCAGTCAGCGTGGCTGAAGCATATTGAGATTCATTGTTCACATAGTCGCGGAACCACGCCAGTTCGGCAGCTGTGGATATCTCATAAGGATTGTCTACTGAGCCATTACCTCTGGTAGGCTTCGTCTGTGCCCATGCCCCCTCATAAGGCATGAGGATAGCCATCACGAGCAGCAGCATCGTGACGAGCCAATTCGGTTTGTGTAATTGTTTCTTTTTCATACACGTTTTGTTGTTAATTGAACTTTAGCAAGTTCAGAAGTTATGGAAGTTAAAGAAGTTATCACTCCCTTCGGTCGTTAGAAGTTATAGCCAACAGCCTTTTGGACTGAATATCTATCTGTAAAGCATATGGCTTTAACTTCTCTAACTTCTTTAAATTCT
>CDZA01043291.1_pt1 | contig 24941 bp, 16 predicted proteins | sample 554881 | NCBI WGS metagenome assembly CDZA01 (sample SAMEA3182082, study PRJEB8094) | gut metagenome | biome: human; feature: gut; material: Stool; isolation source: human stools | place: Canada | collected 2012-12-04
GTCCAGGTCGTCGCTAAACATGATCAGCGTTTTGGCCCTGCCACCACCCGCAGCCAGAACCGTGCACGTATCGGACGAACCTTTCTCTATGACCACTGTATATTTCCCTTTATCTTCTGATTTGTATACCAATCGGTTGCCAGTTGTATTACACCACGCCTGCGCATCACGCGAGAACCCGGCGTCAGTAGCGACCATTTCGATCCGTTCGCCCTCCGAGATCGAATCTATCGCCTGCTTGATCTTCATAACCGGCCCGGGGCACTGCAACCCGCAGGCGTCGATTCGCACCGTTTTGACCTGCCCGTCCACACGCCGGGTATCCACGCCGGTCGTGCAGCAAGTGTCCACAGGAGCCATTGTGTTCACTATCGGCGCAGTCGCCGTAGCATAGGTTTTGTAGCCGCCCGACAGGTTTTTGACACGGTTAAACCCGTGCCCCATCAGTATCTTCAGCGCCAGATAACCCCGTAATCCGATCGCGCAATAGATATAAATATCTTTGTCGTGCGGCAACTCGTCGATCCGGCCGCGAAGTTCATCGAGTGGAATATTCACCGCTCCGGGAATTGCACCGAAGGTAAACTCCTCCCGGGTACGCACATCCAGAAACAGCGTATCGGTGCGATCCGCTTCCGATATTTGCCTCCATGTCACCACAGGCATCGCTCCGCTGATGATATTGCCTGCCACATAACCAGCAATGGCAATCGGATCTTTAGCAGAGGAGAAAGGCGGAGCATAAGTGTGCTCGATTTTCTGCAGGTCATACACCGTGCCGCCACGCTTAATGAGCAGTGCGATCTGGTCGATGCGCTTATCCACCCCGTCGTAACCCACGCACTGGGCACCGTAAAGTTTGCCGTTCGCGGGATCGAAGGTCAGTTTGAGGGTCAGCGGCAGCGCATCGGGATAATACCCGGCATGCGAGGCCGAATGGGTGGTCGAACTGATATAGGGAATGCCGGACTGTTTGAGCCGTTTGGCGGCCAGGCCCGTAGAAGCCACCGTAATATCGAACACCTTGGCGATCGAAGTGCCTATTGCACCCTCGTATTTCGTCGTGTTACCGAACACCATGTTGTCCGCCACGATGCGCCCTTGACGATTGGCCGGATTAGCCAGATAGTTCAACCACGACTTGCCTGTCAGCGGATGTGGGAATTCGATGGCGTCGCCTACGGCATAAACGTCTGCCGCGGAGGTCTGCAAATAGTCGTCCACCCAGATCCCGCCCGCATCGCCGATTCTGAGGCCGGCCACTTTGGCTAATGTGATTTCGGGACGCACACCTATCGAAAGGATCACAAGATCGGTTACGATACTCCCACCGTGCGCAAAAAAAACTTCGATATTATTACCACTGCGTTCGAACCGCTCGACGCTCTGCCCCAGAAAGAGGCGAACCCCTTTCTGCAATAAATGTTGATGTACATGCGAAGCAATCGAAAAATCGACAGGGGCCATTACCTGGTTCCCCATCTCCACAACCGATACCTCTGCTCCTGCGTGATGCAGGTTTTCAGCCATCTCCAATCCGATAAATCCCGCGCCCACGATAACGGCGCTCTTTATCTTGTGCGAGGCAATATAGCTTTTGATGCGGTCGGTGTCATCAACGTTGCGCAACGTAAAAACGCCTTCGGAGTCGATACCCTCCAGCGGCGGTCTCACGGGCGTAGCTCCCGGCGACAGTAGTAGCTTATCGAAACTTTCCGCATACGTCGATCCGTCCGCACGGCGAACCTCGACTCTCTTTGCTATGGTGTCGATACCCACAACTTCGTTCTCCACCCGCACATCGATGTTAAAGCGCCCACCGAACGAAGCCGGGGTCTGCACAAAGAGTTTTTCCCGCTCGGTGATCGCACCGCCTATATAGTACGGCAGGCCGCAGTTGGCGTACGAAATGTATTTCCCTTTTTCGAAAAGGATGATCTCCGCCTGCTCGTCTGCCCGGCGGATCCTTGCCGCCGCCGTTGCACCTCCTGCAACACCTCCGACAATAATATGTTTCATCTGGTCTGTATAAGGTTTTACAAAGATTATATTCCTATGGAAAAATCTTCCTAAAGAAGATAACAACGCAAAGGTATTATTATTTTCCAATAAAACAATCTTCCATTGGAAGATAATCCCGCTTATACTATGCAGACAAAATGTGTCGGACTTTTAAGAAGCGCCGTCCTTTCTGCGTACTTCAAGGGAACACTGTATGCTCCATCCGGATTGTTCTGCAACCGCAGACGAACACAGCAAAGCTCCCCACAAAGCCTAAAAATCAGTTTTCCATTTTGTGCTGTTTTATCTTTTACCTCTAAAAGGTTATCCGTCAAATTCCTCTCCTCCGTCCCTCTCTTCGGTCACCACCTGATCGTTTTCCTGTATCGTAAACTTCACCCACTCATTATTCTCTTCTTCCAGCTTCTCTATCGTCGGTAACGGATCCGCTTTTTCCAAAGCCGGCGGGTCGATCTCGATACGTACGTACCTTTTTGCGTAGGAAATCCCGTCATCATTTTCTTCACACTCGTCCCCTTCCAGGAAATTGCCGTACGGCTCCCCGAAATAGAGCTGGACGGGCTCCTCCCGGGGTACCTTCGTAGCAACGAGCGTATGTTCGCCGACCCATATAAAATTGTCCAGATCAAGCGTTCCGAAACCGGCCCCCCGGTCACAGGAAGCGACCTGTGCAATCTTCCCTCCCGGTAATACCTTGTAGATATAGACAACATTCACCGGTTTCTCCCACGCATACGGCTCTTCATAACAGGTCAGAAAGAGGTCGGATTTTCCACAGCAAACCGGAGTATAGCTACAAAAAAGTTCGGTTGATACACCCGACGTATGGTCTATCGCAAAATATTGTCTTTCTTCAGGACGTACACAATTCAGGACATGCATTCCGGCCCGGGAATTATAGCCGTCATATCGCCACAGCACACCGTAATAGTCACTCAAATAATTTAAAAGTAGCATTTGCCGCTTTTTCAATTCTACGACCAGTGAATCGGGTTTCCATATGTGCACCGCTCCCGTATCCAACGGCATATTGCAACTATCGGCCAGTAACTTTACATATTCAGCCGAAGTGATATCTGTGACGGTCACTCCCGTATTCTTGTAGAGGCGTACCGGAACCGTCCTTTCACGGTTAAAATCATAAACGTATTTTTCAGTAAGCTCCCCGGCCTCGGAATAGCTTTCGAAGTACGGACCCAACGTGCTATCCATATTCCGGTTATCTAACGGATAATTCGCATACTCCCGCAGCCGGCCCCGTAAATACCCCCGTACTTCCAAACGCTGCTGCGGTTGTCGGCAAAGCGTATCATACACGACGGAATCACAATGTTGATAAGTGCTGTGCACCAAATCGCCGTATTCATAGTATTCACTGGTGGTCAAACGTTTGGTGCCGTCCTTGCCGATCGTAAAAATCTCCGTCAGTGTGTAGTCGGAACCCTGATCGGGCATGAGGCTGTACTCGATTTTATACCAATCAGGCGCTGTTGAGGAATATTCATCTTCAGAATCCGAATAGTACCACCGTTCATGGGGAAATATTTGTTGCCCGTCGGCATAATGCCAGATGCCGGAGAGGTATCCGTTCCCGTACCATATTTTTTCCTCTCCACACTGCTCGCCATCTTTGTAATGCCGCAGGAGGAGGGGGCGGCCCTCCCAATGCCATTTCTGCCAGATACCGTCCAGTTTGCCATTGGATGATTCAGCGAGAATCTTCAAGTGTCCGTTATCGTAATAATCTTTATAGATTTTCCGTATGCTGTCGAGGGTAATCACCTCAGCTACCAAACAACTGTCATCGGCCCTGTAATCCCGGACGGTATCGTTCCGGATTCCGTCTTTGAACTTATAAACGCTATAACGCAGATCGAAACCGTCGAATACAGACGGCCCATAATACTCGATGTAGGGGACTCCCCGGTAGAAGCCGTCCATGATCGTGTCATTACAAAACCAGCGTTGCACCCCGCGATCGTTTTTTTGTTTGATAAGATCTGCGTCGTAGAATTGTGAGTTCACCTTGTATCGGTCGAAATGGTGGATCTCGTCAGGGACTTTCTCGGTGCAAACCTGCCCGAACTCCTGCGCTGCGGCTGCCAGTACCGAAATCCCGAAAAGGAGTGTAAAAACCAGTCTCTTCATCTTATTCCAATTTAGTCGTTTAGGATCATGTCTGCCGCAAACCGGTCAGGCGACTGCCATCTGGCATATTCACCGGTCTCATCGTCAAGGATATAATATTTGCGCGGGTTGCTCGCCCAGTAATTATATACGATGCTTACGGAGACCTTGCCGTTGCGTCCCGCAGGAAGATACCCCGTTATATCGGCGTCGACAACCAGCGAATCATCCTCCGCCCACCCCGCAACGGCATACACCTCTAGCCACCCTTTTCTGTCAATCAGACACCGAATGATTCGCGCATCGGTTTGATAAGCGATAAAAGTATTCAGATTATCGGTCACCACCCTTTTAAGAGCTCCCATATTGAAGGCTCCCATTACATCTCCGCCCTGAACGGTGTACCGTATCTGTTTTTTATGCTTACGCAGGTAACGGGATACCCAACCGTTCCTGATCCTGGCGACCCGTCGGGCTTTTGCGGCATATGCGTTCCAATCCCCTTTTACCGGGATGCCGGCACTGTCCGCAACCCACTCGATTGCAAGGAAATCACCGGGATTCAGTTTCGGATTCCGGGATATGGCTTTCATTAGCTTGCCGGTGCAGAGAAAAAACGCGGTTGCTCCTGCATCATTCTGCACACGGAGAAACAGGCGGTTACCATTGCCGCCGTAGGAATCGACATATTCCACCGTATCCCGACACGCCGTATTCAGCGTCAACGGTTCTCCGGGACGAAGGGCAAAGCCATACCCAACCGGATCCTGTCCGACATTTTGTCGATCCGGTATGGCGGATGGACTGCCGCCGGTCAATACCGTCACCAGTATCCCCGACAACAAAACAACACCCAGATTTTTCATTAACAGTACTATCATTTATTCTGTTATTCGTCCGTCCATCTCGGGATAAATCCTGAGTCGGAATAATCTTCCGGGCAAACTGTCTCCCAATGCGTTGTATGCGCGGATATAACTGTTTTGGATCCGCAGGATCAACGCCGGTGTTTGTTGACCGAGGCACGTATACGTGTCACGGACAAAACTGTTATATCTCATCATCTGTCTGCGTTTCTTGATAGCCGTCATTAGGAATCCCACCGTCTGGGAAATCACGATCGCCGACATGGCAGCAGCCAGTATCAGCAAATATTTAATGTAATGTAAATCATTCATGTTTTTCAGCCACTTAAAACACAAATCCGGTCAAAACCCGCGTGCTGCCCATGCCACCTCAACCGGGACTGTTACTATTTTCCGAACATTTTTTCACCGAGCCTGACCAGCAACAGCGGCAGCCCGAAAACAGCCATAAATACGCAAAAACAGGCCAGCCACGACAGTCCGATGATCCACCGGATCGTTTTGTCGAATACACGGCCCGCAGAGCGTCTCCCTCGGGGAGCTACGTTACATGTCACATATTCCTGCATATCAGTTTCATATTTTTGGATCGGGAAATATTCCAAACCGTTCTGCCCATTGGCCGGCCCCTTCCGGACGCCTGCCCGGTCTTCGTCTTCCTGTTCTTGATCACCCGTCTCTGTGATCCGTTATCCTCTGCCTCAACAAAAACCGACACCCGCAGCAATCGCCGAATCCGGTCAATCAAATACGTGACTTCGAAAAATCCCGGAGGAAAGAACCGCGTGTTTAACTTACGACCTTTTACTAACCAAAATGAATTAGTCCTATCCTCCGGGAGATGATAAGTTACGATAAGGCTACTCTGTCCCCAACCCCTTGCCTTTGATACGTTCGTAAAAGCAAGCTGCAGCCGTAAGGGCATAAGGATAAAACCAGATGAATCCGACACCCAGCGTGACGATACACAGCAAAAACCAACCGACCAGTCTCAGCGACAACAGGAACAGTTCCGTTTTGTGCCCGTTCATCATCTTCCAGCTCGCGTTCATGGAGCCGAACACCCCGAGCTCGGGCCGGTCGCGCAGGATGTAGAGCGACATGGACAGACCCAGCGACAGGACAAATCCCGGCACGATAAACAGGCATATGCCGATGAAGCATGCAATCACCGTCAGCAGGAAGATACCCAAAATAGGCAGGTAAAGCCGCAACGGGGGAAAAAGACGCCCCAGCCCGGTAGGCTCATCGCGCGTCATGTCCAGATAGATATACTGGGCGCCAGCGACGACCTGAACAGCTATGAGCAGATAGGCCGCCGTATACAGCAGCGGGTTGACAAACCGCAAGCAAGCGACAGCCAACAGAATCAGAAGAAGGCACACCGAAACGGAGACTGCCTTTCCCCAGCGGCCCCGCAAAACCTGCCGGGCTTCAGTCAAAATTTCTACAAGTTTAATCTTTTCCATAAAGTTTGGGGTTTGAAGGTTAGGTTACAATTTGGTGCCGTGCGTCGCACGCCACCAGACCGTCCACCCGCCGCCGTAACTGCCGGGACGGTCGAAGTGCCGGAGATTCCTTAACCAACCACCATTCCCTATAGAGTTGGATTCTCCAGGCACTTCTTCCGCCAGGGCAGCCAGCCCGTCCGTCGGGCCGGTATTCAGAATGGCGGAGCGAACAGGCATTCCAAAACCACGGGGTAAACCGGCGCAGGCAGTTCGGGCGGACGGCTCCGGAGCGGGGTCTCCGGTGCAGCCCGGACGGCACGAGATGGTCGGCAACGATCATCCGTAGCACAGCGGGGAGCCGTTACTGCCGCACGCAGCGGATCGGGAACGCGTATCCCCTGTCATAATTCGCTTTCAGGTTGATGCTCGGGCCTGTCGTGGTATATTCCCAAGCACTCCCGGTATTGGTATTAGTCCCCGCCGTGGAGCTCCAGTAGACCGGCTTCTGAGTCGCATAGTACCTGCTTCCGTCCTCACTGGCCCGCCATCCCGACGAAGGCATGAAGCTGCCGCTCACATAACCCGTGAAATTCGCCCAACTGCCGTAAATGCCGTTCACGCCGTCTTTCGTTCCCCAATAGCATTGCGTCGAGAGGAAAGCGATATTATCCGCCTGGGTCGGCATCCGCCACTTCTTGTTATCGACCGTGGAGCCGGAGCCGTACTTGATGTCGTAAACCGTAGTGCCGACCAGCTTGCACGGGTCGCCGAGGCCATCCATGGTGACCGTGCCATAATTGTGCTGGAGGGCCGTTCCGGTGGAATACGGAACGCTGTTCCAGTCGGTAATGGTGATATACTTGGAGTTCGTCGGGTTGAAGGCAATGTCGTCGAGCGAAAAGTTGTCCGTAACCGCACCCGGCAACCGGCTGTTTGCCCCGCCGGCATTGTAGAGGCCGACCACGCTGCCCCACTTGAAATAGAGTCCGGCGTCGTGCGGGTCGTCGGTCAGCACCAGCATCGCCTGGTCGCCCGTTCCCTGGATGGTGATGCGTTTGTAAAGCTCCTTCCATTTCGCGGTAAAGGTCGTGCTGGCCGTCACGGCCCCGCCGAACTTCTGGCCGTTGGTTCCGTCCGACCATCCGTCGAAAATATAGCCCTCACGAGTAGGATCGGGCGAAGGTTTCAGCCACTTTTCCTTAGCCGTCTTCACCTGGTCGGGTACCGCGGAGCCGCCGCTTCCCGTATCGAACTTCGCCGTCGCCTCGTCACCCCAGCGCGCATAGAGGATACCCCCCTGCTCCGGCATCGAAATCGTCGACAACACGGCCACGTCCTCATTGGTGCTTTCCGGGTTAGGAGCCGGATTCCAGTTCCAGCAAAGGAAAACCCTTCCCGTCCGGTACATGGTGTTCGGCATTTCGGGGATCACGATCTTCGCATTCGATTCGGCAATGATCGGCGGCGGCGGGGTGCCGTCGCCATAATTCAAATGGAAATCCAGCCGGGCCCGGTTGCCCACATAGATCGTCTGGACCGTGCTGCCGACACGGACGTTTACGCTGGCGCTCCATGCGGTTTTGGCAGGAATGGTGCTCGTAATTTTGATCGGCTGGGCCACGTCGCTCAGCGAGTGGGTCTCCAGGGTCAGCTTCGGGGCTGCATTCGCCGGCTTGATGTCGCTCAACGTGATGGTGTTGGTCAGGCCGTCGGGAGGCGTCGGCGGCAGTTCCGGCGACGGGGAGTACCGGCCGGTGGCAACGACGTAGGTACCGGGAGCGTCCGGGACGACTTTCCTGTCGTGGGAAAGCAGCAGCACGTACTGGCCGTTGTTGATGATGACATCCTCGTCGCCGTCGATCTTGATCGAAAACTGGATGTTGCTGCCCGGCAGCAGCAGAGACTCCTCGGCCGAAAGGTATCCGTAGCCGAAGATGTTTTTGATGTTCACCCTGATCCGGGTGTTGCGGCGCACATCGATGTACTGGCGGTTCGAGTCGCGCAGGTCGATGCGGAAGTAGCCCCGGCTCGGACTGTAGAGGACCACGCAGGTGCGGCCCGTGTCGAAATCGCTCCCGCCGACGGGTTTGACGCCTGCTTTCGTTGCCGTGGTATATTCGGGCAGGTAGTAGGCCTTCTCGCCTTCGGTTGCAGACGACCCCAGCGTTTTGCGCGTAAACGCGGTATTGACGAAATCCGCAGCCGCGATGTCCGGTGCCGTGACGATGCCCGTCTCCCCGTCGGACACGTAGACCGCCCCCTTATCCGACCTGAGCACATGGTAGAGGCCCCAGCTCAGCTCTTCGGGGTCGAGTCCTCCCGCGTCCCCCGTAAATTCGACGGTGATCTTCGCCACCGAACGCTTCACCGGACAGGCGACCCCGAACGAGTAGTTCATCTCCCCCGACATCGGTATGCCCCGGTTGCCGTCCGCTCCGGGGCGGTTGATATTCCACGACGTGGCGGGGAAGAGCGTATTGAGTTCCGCCGTCGTGGTGACACCGGGCTGCAAGCCTGCCGGAAGGGCCCCTAGGCCGGTATTGAACAGGCAAACGATCCGGCTGCCCTCGGTGAAACCGTGCTTCATCAGCAGCGACGGACTGCGGGTGCCGTTGTCGAGAATATCGGCCTGCTCCACCTTGTCGCCGCCCTTGTAGGTCCCGTCCGCATTAAACTCCAGCACGTAGGCATCGTCGATGGTCAGCTCTCCGCTACTGGCGGCGCTGCGCGTCTCCACCACTTCGGGGTTCTGGATCGAGACCCTGAACCGGAACGGGCCGCCCGGGCCGGTCGGATCGTCCTTCACGCAGGCGCCCAGTACCAACACCAGCCCCAGCGCCACCAGACGGGAAAGGTTCTTTTTCATATCGGATTTCATTTTATACCACTCAATCTATACTACTTATACCGCGTTTCCGCTGCACTGCGCCCCGGACCGACCGCGGCGATCCTTTAAAAAGCCCGGACACATCGCACGATGTAGGAGCCGTTTTTATCCCTCGAATAGGAGGATACACTGCCGGGACCGTTGTATTTCACCGTGTAGGCGTTGTTCTGGTCCACTTCCGAGGAGCTCAGCAGCTCGCTCTGCGGCGCAAATCGGTACGAGGGGCCGAGCATGAGGTTGTATTTCAGCAAGACTTGCAGTTCGTCCCGCGAGAACAACCATACGTTGCCATATCCCATTGTGCGGCACTCCGTGAAAGCGGGGATTTTATTGGAAGTGGAAATATAGAACCGCGTCACCGCCAGCATATTCGCCTGGGCAGTATTGAATCCCGTCGCCGTTCCGCCCACCGATTGCTTGTCGGTCGACCAGGGCAGGCTTTTGTCCCCGGCCGCCGGGGTGCTGCCTATATCTTTGTTGCCGATGCGATTGAACAGCATGCCCAGGCCGTTCACGATGGGATAGTCCGTCCATCCTTCCGTGGCCAGCGTCGTAAACGGAATCAGACCGTTGTCGTAAATGACCTGTAAATCCCGGATCAGGTTTCCGCTCTGGAAACGCAGCGTCACGCCGGGATGCTCGTTTTCGGCCGTCGCCTCGTACTCTATGTATACGGTCTTCTTGATCTCGCTGTTCGGCAGTCCGGTAATATTTTGTTTCGGCAGCCAGGCGGGAAGGTTCGAGCCGTCGGTGGTCAGTTCGCCGTTGACGATATACCCTTTGAAATAGATCGGATAATTGGATCTCATATAGACTTTCGCACCGAACCGGTAGAAGCCGTAATCCATCACGATCCGCCCCGGCTGCATCGAAAAGGCGACGGGAACCACATCCACCGGAATATTCTGGTCGCCCCACTCGCCCAGGTCACCCGGCACGCCGTCGACGTGCTGCTGGAGCCGCACCGTGGCGCTCATGCGCCCCGATGTGAAGGTGAGCGTCACAAACCGGTCGCCGGCTTTGAGGTAAGGCTTCATGCCGATGTGCAGCGTGGAAGTCACACCGCCCGCTCCGTGCGTCACACCCTGGGTAGCCCACCCGGACTCGGGAATCTCGTTCCCGGAATCGTCGTAAAAAACCAGCCAGTCCTTTTTTGTGTTGTAGTCGTCCCAGGTCAGCGACCAACCCGAAGCGGATGAGCCCGGAATACCCGTGTAATCGGTAAAGACCGAAAGGTCGCGCCGCTGGCCCGGCATATCGAACCGCAGCGTGCCCGATGCGCTCAGCGCGAGGCGGTACTGGCCGTCGGTGGTGATGTTGACCATATCGGCCTGGTCTTTGGCTTCGATCGCCACCTCCATGTCGTTGACCGGTTTCGCCTGGGCCGCCTGCTCGGGATCTGGATACCCCGGACCTTTCACCTGCCTGATATCGACCACATAAGCGTAGTTACGCAGCAAGTCGAAGCGGTTCGCCGCCGTCGGCCCCGTCGCAGCAGCGGGATCGGCACCGGGATCGTAGAGGTCGATGCGGTAATAGGTGACCGACGACGATCCGTTGTAATAGCCGCCCACGATCAGGAAAACGGACTGGGAATTGTCGTCGGTTTTGCCGGAGCACTCCGGAACGTAGATTTCACGAGAGAGCATATAGGTCTTCGCATTGGGGGGATTCGGCGTAAACCCGGGCGACACGGCGTAGGGCACCGCCCCCGTGAGGCTGGGAGCGGTCACTTTCCCCGCCGCAGGATCGTAAGCCGCAGCGTCCGGCGCGACCTGTATGGACCGGCTGCCCGCATGTACCGTCACGCTCGACAGGTAGAAATCGCCGCCCCGGGCCGGCCTCGACCCCGCCATGTTGTCGAGGTCGTACAGGTCGCCCGCACGGGAGGTGATGTTCACGCCCACGTCGATACGGGCCAGCGGACGGATCAGCGAAACGGTTTTCACACTGAATACGTTGCTGTCAAAAGTGCCGATCGTTTCGCCGTACAACGGCAGTTTGCGCGTGCCGTCGGTCGGCCACATCGAGCCGTCCGGCAGTTCGATGCGGATGTTGCTCCGCACCCAGTCCATCGTCTTGCCTTCCACCGAGGCCGGAAATTCAGCGGGAAGCAGGTTCGCAAAAAGCATCGCCTTGAATTTGATTCCCTTCTCTTCGGGCAGCAGCGCAATGCGGAAAGACTGCTCCATGACACCGCCGACGGTCGTGGAGGCCCCCCAGTCGGTGGGCCCGGGCTGAATCACACGCTTGCAAACCCACGTGCCGGAGCCTGCGGGATTCTCGTTGAAGAGCAGAATGCGAAAATTATCCTGGTCGATGGTCCGTTCGTCGTTCAGCGGAAGGCCGCGGGTTCCCGGTGCGAACACTCCCCCGGGAACGGCCACCGTAAATTTAACGCTGCCCGCAGGGGGAGACTCTGGGCCGTCGAAATAATCCTGCGCGCACCCTCCCGCGAACAGCAGTCCGCAGGTCAGGAGCACGGGAATCATGTAATGTCGGAATATCATGGTCGTTACCTGTTTTGTTGGTGTGGCGTTGGCATTTGCATGGCCGTTGGTGTGGGCGGCGTTGGCGTGGGCCTCGTGTTCGTGTTGACGTTTGCTCCGTGGAGCGTGTTTACGTTGATATCTACCTCGCGTCGGCGTTCGTGTATTGCGTTTGCGTCCGGACAGCGCTACGTGCCGGGCGGCGGATCGTCCGGCGACTGCCGCACGCAGCGAACCGGGAGGCCATTTTTCATTGTGGTCATTGCACTCTTATTCAGAAAGCCGTTTTCGGAGTTATAGAGCCATGAGAATGCCCAGTCCGGCTGCAGCCCCGAAGCCGTCCAATATTGCGGTTCCAAATCGGAATAGCTCCTTTTCCCGTCGGCATATCCCCGATATCCAGACGAGGGCATGAAGGTCCCGCCCTGATAGTCCGAGGTGCCCGGCCAATTGCAGTAACAGCCGTTCACGCCATCTTTGGCCCCCCACTGCAATTTCCCGACAAATTCGGCATCTTCCGCCTGGGTCGACATCCGCCAGGTTTTGTTGTCGAAGTCGTTCGCCCTGACCTGGGCAACCGTATAACCGACCAGCCGGCACGGGTCGCCGCGGCCCTGTTTGACCGAAGCCTGATCGTGGGGAATACTTTGAGTGTATGGAATGCTCGCGTAAGGCACGCTGTTCCAGTCGGTGACGGTATTGGTTTCCATCGGATTGAAGGCGATATCGTCCAGCGAGAAATTATCCGTGACCACACCCGGCAGCGGGCTGTTGCGGCCCCCAGCGTTGTAGAGGCCGACCACGCTGCCCCATCTGAAATAGAGCCCGGCGTCGTGCGGATCCTCGGTCAGCACCAGCTGCGCCTGGTCGCCCGTTCCTTGGATGGTGATGCGCCCTGAAATGGCATTTACGAGCGTCTTGGTCAGCGTGACCTGCCGGACGATGCGCCCTGCGCGAAGGGTAAGGGTCGCCGTGCGGTGGAAGTTTTCGAGCGTGACCGGAAAATCCTCCATCCCTATCCGGAAAGAGTATGTCCCCGGCGCGCCAGACGAAGGCCACGCCGGATCGCCGTAGTGACAGTGGGTACCGTCGCTCCGCAGGAAATAAACACTCTCCTTGGCCACCTCGTCCGGGGTCAGCGTCCAACCCCGACCCAGCGAACCGTCGTAATCCGTCGTAATGCGAAGCGTCTGCTCCGAACCCGAAGTCGAAAAACCACTGAAAAAAAATTGGCTGGCATTCAGGCTCAGGTTGTAGACCCCGTCCGGCGAGACATTGACCTGCCGGCTCTGGTCCCACACCTCCACCGTCGCGTCCATGTAGACCGGATCGGAGGCGAAAGCCTCTTCGGGAGTGGAATAACCCTTCATCTTGACCGAGATAATGTCCACCACGTAAATGTGGTTGCGCAGCAGGTCGATCCGGGTGGCGGCCGTCGGTTTGGAGATGTTCCCGGCCGCATCCGGCGTCCGGTCGTAGAGGTCGATGCGGTAATACGTGGTCGACGATCCGTTGTACTCTCCGCCCACCACCAGGCAAACCGCCCGGCCATTATCCGAAATCCCGTGATTGGCGGCCTCCGGCACATAAAGCGTGCGGGTCAGTGACCGCTTTTGCGTAGAGCCGGACGGATAATCCAAATCGCCCAGGGTGTAAACGCACCGCGTGTAAGCCGGAGCCGGCGGAATCGACGGGTTTCCGGGTAACGTCGGCGCCGTCACATAGCGGCCCGATTCCGAATAATTCGCAGCGGCGGGCCCGATCACCCCCTTCTCCGGCACATTGTACAACTTCACCGAAGTGACCCGGAACTTCAAACCGTCGATTCCCTGCGAGACCATATTATCCAGCGGATAACTGCCGTCGGGATTCCGCTGGAAGTTCACACCCACGTCGATACGCGCCACGGAACGCACCATACTCACGCTCCCCACGGTATGCGACGTACCGGTGAAAACGCCGCTTTCGCCCCACATCGGAAACGACCGGAACGGCCTGAGCGGCCAGTTGCCCGGCTGTGCATAGGTAATGCCCGTGCGGATCGTTTCCATCGGATCGGCCGTGCCGTTCGCAGCCTTGAAGTTACTGCCATCCGGACCAGCCGCACCGGCGAATTCATCGTCGGTCAGATTGGCCAGCACCATGAACCGGTAACTGTCCCGCGGATCCGGAACAGGAAACCGGAGCGAGAGAGAATAGACGGTAGCGCCGTCCACCGTACCGGCCGTAACCGTAGCGGGGGTATAAAAAGCCGCGTATTCGAACTTGCCGGCCTGTTCGCGGAAAAGCAGCAGATACAACTGCTGCGGATCGATCGAAGATTCCGCAGCCACAGCAGCCGACCGGACCTCCTTGCTATCTCCGTTTCCGGGAATACGGAGCTGGATGGTAAAGTCCGCAGAGACCGGAACACCACCGCCCGTATCCTTAGTACACCCCGGTACCAGTACGCAAAATACGCACAGAAACACGGCGAGCTGCGCCAGAGGCTGCCGGAAAAATATGGTTAAGGAGGATATTATCATTTTTTCTGCCTTATATGGTTTCAGATACCGCTATGCTGATGGATTACGTCCCAATCCTCGACATGCAGCGTCGCATCCACCCGAAAGGTGATCTGGGAAAGTGTGCAATAAAGTTTATAAATCGAATTGCGCCGGATCGTATTGTCGTAGCCCACCACCCCATCGCCCAGGGAAAAGGAGGGGTATGAAGCGGTATCGCCCTCCCAGTCAAGTTCCGTCAGGGTCATCCGGATGCGGTCTTCGGCCCGCGCGAACCGTTGCGCGGGCAGGTAATAGGAATAGACAAGCTTGTAATCGCTTTTGTCCGTCACATCGGTTGCCGGTGAAAGCCTCAGCGGCGAAGTGCGGGTAATCGTGCGGACCGCTCCCGGAGGAGGCGTTACCTCCCCGTCAGGAACAAAACATCCCATATCCGCACCCCGTTCCGCCGTCAGCGTAGAGGACGGTGTGACATCACAATTCACATAGGCGGAGGCCTCCGTACGCAAATAGAGATCGACACGGGCAACGGCACGGTAAATATCGAGTGCCACGTCGTTGGGACCGTCCTCGGTGATCGTCACCTCATTACTCTCGCCGTACAGGGGCAACATATAGGCTCCTGCCGTACCCGGCTGGTCGAGCGTGCTGACGCTCCGGTTCAGATCCATATAATCGGCCAGGGAAAACAGGACAGCCTGCAGCCCGGCCGGGGTAGTCACATTTTCCAACGTCCCGGTCAGCGCCGCAGGCTCATTGACAACCGCACAGAAGGTTTTATGCCCTTTAACTTTGGCCTGCATCCGCATTCCCTTTGCAATTGCGTCTTCACCGAAGAATTGCATCCGATCCAACTTATTTCCGTCGAAAATGTAAACGCGCACCGACTTGACAACGGCTTCGGAAGCGTTGAGCAATTGCTCGTCGTCCCCTGCGCCGGCCAAAGTGCGGATCGTTACGGGGACTTCATCCGGCGGAGAAGGAGGCAGCACAGTCTTCTTGGAGCACGACAGTGCAAGGACCAGCATCAACGGCCATGCGTATCGGATCAGTTTTGTCGTCATTCTGTTTAATTTTTCAATATACCCGCTGTTGTCGGCGGAATACATACCGGATACCGGCACGGACATAAAGCCCGCGAAGCGAACCGACATGCATCACGGGCCACCGATTGGAGGCATACTGCCACGCACATGCCGCTTCGAACCGCAAACGACCTCCGGAGACGGGGGCGAAACTGATACCGGCCTCCGGCATCACTACTCCGCCCCACGAACGGCCCCGGGAGGTATTAATCTGGTCGCCGGTGATCCGGAATTCCGCGTATTGGCCGCCAGCCGCAACTCCGATAAAAGGTTGCAGTTTCTGCTGCGGGGAAGCTCCCGGAAACCAGCGCAAATGTGCTGTAAGGGGAAGCAGGATCAGACGCCGGTCGGTAAATCCCGCCACGAGGTCCCCGTCATAAAAGTCACTGGTGACACCGCTTTCATCTCCCCGGGTGTAACCGATACCGGCACCGACAGAGAAGGTTTTTGAAATGCGCCAATCCCATTCCGCAGCGGGAGCAATACAAGCTGCCCGGGCCAGGAAACTGCCCCCGGAAGGCATCCATACCCCCCAATGCAGCGCCAGGGAATGAGACCGGCTCTCCTGGGCGCACAGCGTACACGCTCCCAGGAGAATACCGACACAGAGAAACAGCTGAAAGCATCTCATCTCCGAACGAATTATTTGTTTACAACAATGTTAAACCCAGCCATTGCTTTGTCCGGAGCAACGGATATCTTACCTGCATCGGCACCGGCTTCAACGCCATTAAGTTTGACGGCTACCCTGCGCACCTCGGAATCGGGAGAGAAAAGCACCATTCCGTCGATATTGACCGTACTGCTTTTGTCATCTCCCCAGATACGCAAGTCGTGCAGGTTCGTCAATACGAAGTCTTCACCCAACCGGGCAGTGCCGGAAGCGTCGACGGCCGCGTCGATCAGGATATCGCCGCCACTGCAGTTGGTCTGCAACGCGCCGTCCCTAGCCCGAAGCAACGACACTTTGAAGAATCCGGACACGACATTGTTCTTCCGTCCGAAATCACCCAGCGATTCGATCGCCAGTAGAGCCGGTTGGTCGTACAACAGTCCTTTGCAACTCAATGCCGGACTGCCGAAAGAGATATCCGTATCGCTCATCGCATAGATATGATTGAAATCGACCACGACGGTCTTGACCGATTCGTAACGGGTATCCTCTTTGGTCGCCACAGCATACTGGGCGCTGTGCATATCGGGTTTGATAACCAGCCGGGGGAACCGGCCCATATCGAAATCGAGTTTGTCGGCCGTTCCTTTGCCATAGGTACCATCGATAACGATATTGGCATGAGTGGCATTGGTAAGCGGAGTCCCGTTCGTCTTGAAAATGCCCAATTCATAGACGATATCCTGTTGTCCTTCAAGACCCGGTTTGGTCGCAACCATTTTAACAAGGGCCGGCTGGTCCTTGATCAGGGCCTGGCTCGAAGCACGGATCAGGTAACTGTTGGTCACATTCGCAAGATCCAGATTGAAAGTGCGGCTCCCCTCCAGCAAATCATTGGCGTTGATAGGAACTTCGACGGAGAATTTATTTAGGTAACGGTCGCTACCGTCCGTCGAAGGCACGAAAGAGAGCGTTCCCGCTACAGGATCGTAATTGACTCCTTCGGAAGCCGTTACAGGACGGGTTTTGTAATCGACCGTAACAGGCAACGGAGCGCCTTCAGGAGTGAAAGCGTAACCCGAAAGAGTCACCGTAAAAGTGGCCGTAGTGTTCCCCATGATCGGTTTATTGACCTGAATATCGCTGACATATACCCCGTAAGCCAATTTGATGATTTGGCTGCCGTCACCGAGGAATACCGCCTCGCCGTTGGCCGGTAAGGTCACCGCCTGAAATTGGGTCACGGTGTTCTCCACGACATAACGGTCAAAAAGCAGTTCGCCGAAAGACGAAAGCATACTCAACCTGCCCATTGCCGGACTAGCCATTAGCAGATCGCCGTTACCGTTGATACGAAGTTCGGTGTAAGCCGCCGATGTATTTTTTTCATACAGCCGGCGCCCCTCGTTCGAGAATTTCACAACTTTTCCCCGGGAGGTCGAACGGTCGTAAAGGGTGATAATAGAGGTCTGCGAACCGGGATCTTGCGTCATCCCGGTAATCACCCCGTTGTCGACATAGGATGTTAATTCCGTCCCATCCGGGCGTAACTGAGCGTAATAAGAGTTCGAAAGGTCGTTGCCTCCGACCATAATCACCCCGGAGGGAGATACGATCAGTTGGTCGAGCTTCGTATCCACGGATGTGGGAACGATCTGTTTCTGATAGACGATATCGCCCTCGGGACGTATCTTGATCAACGCGCCGCCCGTTTTCTGGCCCTCGCCCACGAGATAAAGATCACCTTCGACCGTCGAAACCATTTTTTCGATGCGGAACGTGCGGTCGGGAAGCTGCGTAATGAAGTAACGTTTTCCCCGCTCGTCGAGCCTTACCACACAACTGCCCTCGTTGTCTTCGGAGGAAAAAGCCGCATGGATATACTCGGTGGAGCTGCCCAGCACGTTCAGCCCGGCACAAACCTCCCCGGCTGTCGGGATGTAGTTGTAGAGTTGCTGACCGGATGGGGAAACCTTGCAGACAAAAGGTTTGCGGGTACCGTCCACAGCCGGTGAATCGCCTCCGAGAATCAGGCTGCCGTCAGCCAGCCGACGTCCCTCTGTCACACGGGAACCCTCGATACCCACACGGGCATCCTGTTCGACCGCGCCTTTCGACGTAAGGACGATAGCCCGGCCTGTGCCCATTGTACCGTTGCGCTGTGCGCGCTGAGACAGCGTGCAACTCCCGACCAGCAGGATTTCACCGTCCTGCAACGGGAATATTCCTGCGATCTTTGTAAAGTCCCCGTCCGGGAATTTACGTGAGAGAATGCTTTCGCCGTGACGGTCGAACCAAGAGAGGATGGGCCGGGAACCGCTCTCCCCGACAGCAACGACATCGCCGTTATTAAAGTCCGCACAAATCATTTTGTAATGGATCTCCTCGCCGTAAGAGCGGTTGTAAACGACGGGCATAAATTGCGCCTGTACACGGGTGGCAAAAAAAACCGCGACCACCACACAAAGCGCCCTGAAGATGTTCTTTCCTGTTTCCATAGTATTTAATTTTCTGATCTATCTGAATTCCATTACATTTGCTTTTTCACAATCACATCGACACGCCGGGCTTTCCGTGTCACCTCAATCTGTTCCTGAAAAGTCAGCTTCATCGGAGACCGTTTTATTTCCGAATGCCCGAGACCCGGATACCGGGATTCCTTTTTCTGGAGCGCCTCGATAAAATCGGATACCGGGACTTTTTGTTTGCCCCTGCCTTCGGGATAAAGGACTGGTTTTGCTCCCTGATCGGAAAGAAATTCAGCCACAGTCATCGCCCGCTGCCGGGATAACTTCAGGTTGTATTTCTCGGTTCCGAATTCATCGGCATAACCGATTACCGATATCGCATTCAAGTCGTTGAATCCCATAGTTTCCACCACATTTCTAAGATTCTCCCGCGCCTCATCGCTGAGCCCGCTGCTGTTGAAGTCGAAATAGACGCTCACGAGCAGATCCCCGGCCGAGGGCAACGGATAAATCAGCGACTGGCGCACTTCCGTCTCGAAACTTTCCGTGTTGCTGTTCCCCAGTCCCGAAATCAAATTGAGGTTTCCCACCATGGCGGAATATTCGGCTGAAACACCGATAGCCGACTCACTGCTCAGCGGAGAGATCGTATTGTCGAACGAATAGATATCATCCTTACCGGCGGCTCCCCGGCGGTCCGATATGAAATAGCCTTCGGTGCCGTCAAAGAAAATTCCGAAATCGTTGTAGACGGTATTTACCGGAAAAAGATAATGGAACAGCGTACCCGGCACCAGTACGTCGTTTATGAAACTCATTCGGTAAATATCATAGCCGCCGAATCCCTCCATGCCATTCGAAGCAAAATAGAGGGCGTCGCCCACGACGCGGGGATATATCTCGTCTCCTTCGGTATTGACGTCACTCCCCATATTGACGGGATCGCTCCATTGTTGCTGTCGCGGATCCCAATGCGTTTCATAGAGATCCATTCCTCCGTAGCCTCCGGCCCGGTCGGAAGAGAACAGCAACGACCGTCCGTCGTCATAGAATGCAGGATGACCGTAGGAACTCCCCTCCTGGTTGGCGAACAACGGCAGGAAATCGCTCCAGCGTTTACGCACGTCATCGTAACGCGAATAGTAGAGTTGGTTAACGAATAACCCGGCATCGCTGTCGGTCGAAACGATACGATCCGTACGGCGATAAACCAATGCCGTGGCGACCATGGTTTTACCGTCCGGACTAAACGCCACAGGACCACTTTGCAACTCCCTGGGAATTAAACGAAACGCTTCAGGAACCGTGCCCTCGTACAACGAGAAGAACTGGGTCCTGTGGTAATAAATCTTCAGCGGGTCCTGTATCCGCCCCCGGCTGACCGCGTAAAAAGGTTTGCCTTCCCACTCCCCGAGCCAGTATTCGGCTAAAGGGGTATCCAAACGCAACAGGTTCACCCGGTAATCCGCATCTCCGCGTCCGTAATAGTGCTGGACATCGGACAACGATGCCAGCGTATTGAGATAACGTTGGTTGTTGGAATAAGGTTGGCGGAATGCGAAACCACGCGCCACGATTTCGGCCTGTTGGTCATCTCCGAGGCGGCGGAGCGCATCGATATAAAAACAGACATCATTAACAGTCAACAATGTATCATTTACATCACAGACATCCTTATAATAAATCACGGCCTGCTCCGGCTCCTGCAACAACATATAGTTCCTCGCAATTTTCAGGGCCAGGCGGCTGCGATCCCCGAAAAGTTTGCGCCGTTGCTCCATATTGAGCCTTTCATTGCTGCACATCTCGTTCATGCGGTTATAAGCCCTTTTGTAAGCCGCCATGGCCCGCTGGGGATTTCCCTTGATGAAATTCAGGTCGGCGGAACGTTCGACCCGTCCTTCGCGGCGCTGCCCCTCCTGTTCCGCTGCATCGTTCCGGATGCCGTATACAGTACCCGCCAGCAGTACTCCGAGCAAAAACAGGAACAGTTGTTTTGTGTTTGTTGTATTCATGATGCCAAATTATCTGAAGAGGTTATAGACCAGATGTACGCCGAATTTCGTGGGTCCGAACCAGGCCCGGGTATCCTTGAGTTCCAGCGGATAGTCGGCCCATTCGCCGCCAAGTTGGTATTTATCGTATTGCAGATGTGCATACCCCAGCCCCAGGTTCAGGTCCAGGCGAAAGCGCTTCGACAGGTAAAATTTGTATCCGAGCGACAAACCGGCGGAAATGCCCCACCCCTTGTACCGGTAACTTTCCCGCTCTTCACCCCGCCAAAATCCGATATTGAAATTCCCGGCTTCGACATAAGGACCCAGGTAGAAACCGTCATACATATTGTTGGTATAATAGTAGCGCGGTTTGACGTAATACCGCAAATCGGCACTGCCGACCAGCGCCCGGAGCACCTCCTCATGTTTTTTGAACATATAAGGCATCCAAAGTATATCGAGATTCGTCGTGAATTGCTGGCTCACCGTAAATTCCATTCCGACATTGGGGGTACCAACCAGCAACAGCGGGACATTGGTTTTGATCGCCTGCGCTTTCACCGCGGGTGCCGCGAGAACCAGCACGAGGCCCAGCACCAGTATTCGTATTGTTCTTTTCATCAGACTGTGGTTTATATTTTAGGTACCGATCGAGTTACATGGGCGTTATATCCCCGGGATGCATGCCTTCCCAGCCGACGAGACTGATCCCGGTGATCGTGAAACCTTTGTATTCAAATTTAAGGGTGTGGCGTGGACGCAGGTAAACTTTGCCCGAAACGGTCGCTCCGTTTTCGTCCACCGGATCTGATATTTCATCCGAGAAGTGTCCGATTACCGCCTCCCCTGCATAGAACAGCACGTCGAGTTTAAGCGGCGTGAGTTCACTTTCCGCCCCATCAAGGCGGGTGCCCGACGAAGGCAGGTACATGTCCTGGAAAGAATGAGTGACCGCCCGCTGACCTCCGACAGCATAGGAGACCAGCGTGTAGTCATCCGGCGACTCATCGCCGAAGAGGCCGTTAAATCCCAGCCGGGTGGACAAGCCGGTGTAACGTATATCTATGCGGGTGACCTGGGCGGGAAGATCGCGAAATTCGTGAACGATTGTTCCGGTGTAAAGCTGGCCCCCGTTGATGTCTATGGTATGTTGATTCTGTGAATCGGGATGCCCGATGGGATAAAGCATCAATTGGCATTGCAGGACGCGCAACGGACCGCACGGGCCGAACGCGTGCTCGGTTTGCGGTACAAGTGGCGCGGAAATGTAAGAATCGGCCAACGGCAATCCCTCGCTCATTTGCATGTTGCCGGTCTGGGCAAAAGCGGTGAGGGTACATGGACCCGGTTGCAGCTTGAAGCGAAGGATACCGTTTTGCATCAGTTCATTTTTGTCGAACGGCGCCGATACTTTCCTTGTGATCAAGTGGTTGCCACTTTCACCATGGAAAACGGCGGTGAAATCCGGAATCGAACCCTTTTGGATTTCAGGGACATAAAGCCAACAGTTATTTTCGTCCAGGAAATAATCGTTCGTACACGACACCGCCGTGTACGACAGCAGCATCACGCCGGCAACCATTCGGATGTATCTGGACAGGTGGCAACTCATGTTCAATCATTTAAAAGTGGATGTGCCTTTCGACCCCGGCACTGGGAAAGTAAAAAGTAGGAGGCGCTATCCCCGTGACGGGACAGCGTCTCCAAACCTGTTAGAGAGGAATCGTTTGGGAAATGATGTTTCCCCAATCAGCCAAATTCACCTGAATTGTAACGGGTGCATAAAATCCGACATCGGGAATACCCGGTTCGTCAGGATCGTCGATCCACTTCCCTGCGCTCTCCAGGGGAAGCGTCACCTCGAGGATGTTGTTGGCCGTCACACCTACGTTCACGGCGCCGCTCCAGGCTACGCGACCGCCGCTACTGCCCAAAGGCTGATTGGGTGCTTTGCCCAGAGGCACATAACCTGCCGGGGCCTTGCCGATCAGCACGACATCGAATTTTTCCGCACTGACGGTACCGCCGCCCGGGAGCATCAGAATATCTTTCCACAGGGTTACGTGTTCACCGGCATTGAGGATCGATTTGCCCGCACCGACCTGGTAACCGTCTGCCGCGGTCGGTTCCGTCGTCCGGAACGCTCCTTTGGTATAGAGCACAGCCGTTTCACGCTTCGGCGAGGCGTAGGTTACCGTACCGTCGGGACGCAGGCTGATCCCGGAGCGACGAATCCGGAAACTGGCCTCGGGAGCGGTAAAGCTCACCTGGTCGTTGCCATTGGCATGCTGGTCGATTCGAACGCGCATCAGGCTCACGGCACGCGTCAGATTGAAAACGGGCAGCGTGTTATTTTGATCCGCAACCACGGCAATATTCGGCTGCTTGGCCAGGAATATCTCCGCGGGTTCCGAATAGCCCGTAGAATTAGCCTCCGGATCGGGATGGGCAACGTCATAGGTCGGCTTGTCCGTTGCGTAAGCGGGATTCACCACCAGGTCCATCAGCAGGGCGCTGATCGCCCGGCCTTTGACATTCGAGGCATTCCAACCCTCTGCGGGCTTAATGGATGCGGTCTGCTGGGAATTGGCGATCACGTAAACATCATATTTCGATCCTCCTGTATTGGCGACGATATTGGTGAATGTGACCGTCTGCACTGCACCGTCGTTGGAGGTGGGAACCGGCGTGATGTTACGCGCATCCTTGACCCTGCTGGTGGTCTGGTCTACAAACAGGATCAGCAGATCCTTGATATTGCGGGACCAGGAGGTCGTAGGAAGGGTCGTTGAGGGCGTATAATCGGCCTTAGATTCCGGAGCCGGGTCCTTTGCGAACCCGAACGACACGGTAACCTTGCCCCCCTGGGCATCGTCCGGCCCCGGCGGGTCGCCCCCCTTGTTACAGGAGAGCAGACCCAGCGAGAGGACGAATGCGCAAACAGTTATTTTGAATGCATGTTTCATATCACAGATAAGATTGGGAATCGTTACGCTTAAATACCGGCGTGCTGTTCGACCACCGTCCAGGGCTGCACGTCGATCGTCGCCTTCATGTTTACGGTCTCTTCGACCGGTTTGCTCGGGTCGGGCGTCACGTCTCCCGGTTCACCGGCTCCCGGGCCGCTGATATCGTCGATGGAAACCTTGAAATAGGTATTACGCTTCACGGTGTATTTCAGGCTGGGGATGGTGATCTTGTTGTCGGCGATCCAGATCCCGTAGTAGCAGACGCCGTTGGTATATGTAACAACCTTCTCATTTGCTCCCACTGACGGCTGGGTTGCGTACACTCCCGGCTTATAGCTGGTAATATGGCTTTGGCCATCCGTCAGGGCGATCCGGTAGAAGGTGGTGCCTTTGTTGATCGTTCCACCACCCTGAATCTGGTCTGCATTGGGGGTCCAGGTGCCTTTCACCTCCAGATAGGTCGCTTTGGACATATAGACCGGTTTGTTGCTGTTTTCCGCCATGTAAGAGATATGGGAAGAAGCGGAAAGCAGGATCGCGTCGGTCTGGAAATAGTCGGCCGCAGTTACTTTTCCGGGGGTGACGTCGGTTGCAAACTCCTTGTCGTAATTGGGGGTCAGCAGGTCGGGTTGTTCATAGTTCGGACCGGCATAAACAGGCATCAGGTACATCTCCTTCGGGTTGTTGCACACCGTGTAGGAGATATCCTCCAACTTACCGCCCTCCTGGGTCACGGCGCCCGACAGGCTAAGGTCCACCTTCGCGCAAACGCGGCCCACCTTGATCGTGAAGTTGTTTTTCGAGCCACTAGTCACATCCTGGTCCACAGCCTTTTCAACGGTAACCACCGGCGCGTCGTTTTCCAGGTTGGTCATCCAGAATTCGTTGGCCTTCGTCACGTTATCCTTGAACTCCTGAAGGGACTCTACCTTCTGAATCTTTTTCTTGAACACGGACAACTCCATACCCGGCGCGATATTCAGGCCCGCCAGTTTGGCGTTCATGTTCACGCAGGCGAAGAGCTGTTTGGGACCGGTCGTGGTCGCGAACGTTTTGGTTTCGGTGTTCGCATCGAACGTTACGACCGAAGCCAGCGTTTTGTTGGCGAATACGTAAAGCGTAGCATTGGAAACTTTCCCCTCTTCGGCAGTACCGTTGGGATCATTCGCTTTACTCTGCAGTCCTGTCTGCGACAGGGTGATGCGTGCCGTTGTCGGGGTTCCGTCGGGGACTCCCGGAGTTTTGCCCGGGTCGGTCTTCGAACAGGAGGCCAGAGCCAGGACGCTCATCGCGATCCATCCAAATGCAAATTTTCTTCTCATGAGACTTGTCGTTTAGTTTAACATTCTTATAATAAGATTAATACCGTTCTTTTGTTGTTGAATGCCATTTGCTGTACCCGGCCACTCCCCGAAGGGGACGATCCCGAATAACAAGGCGACATGGAAAGGCCGTTCCGCAAC
>CDZA01019362.1_pt1 | contig 24134 bp, 10 predicted proteins | sample 554881 | NCBI WGS metagenome assembly CDZA01 (sample SAMEA3182082, study PRJEB8094) | gut metagenome | biome: human; feature: gut; material: Stool; isolation source: human stools | place: Canada | collected 2012-12-04
GTACCATACTGTGCGGTATTATTATCTAAGAAACATTTATTAAAGGCTACCATAATATCATGGGCTAAAGAGCTGTAATAACGAACATCAAATTCATTACCTACCATTCCGGCAGCCTTTACCAAATACATAACGGTCATGTAATAATGTGCGGTAGCCACTAATGGAACAGGTGTATTCCGTGAGAATCCCGCACGAAAATCTCCATAATCATACCAGTCACCCAAACCGAAAGATAAGATTCCATTATTTGCACGAGTTTTGAGATAATCCACATAACGACGCATATTGGAATAGTATTTTCTGATCAGCGAATCATCTCCATAAGTCTCATAATACATAAATGGAAAAATAACTAAAGAACCTCCCCACTCCGGCGATTCGGCAAAAGCATCCATACCCGGACCTTCAAAAACGACATATTCAGGGGCTGTTGTCGGCATTGCTCCATTGGAGTGCTGCGCATCAGCCATGTTCTGCATAATTTGCGGAGCATAAGCAGTCAGATCATAATTATATAATAATCCCGGACCATTAAGATGCACCTGCTCCAGCCAACCAAGTTTTTCCCGGTGCGGACAATCCGTAAACACAGACTGCATATTACTACGTACTGCCTTCTCTATCAAGCGATGAGCAGCATTGAATATCTGATTTGATGATTCAAATGTAGAAACTTTCTTTGCCGAATTGTAAACGAAACAGGACTGAATGTTTTTCAATACCGGCAATTGATGCGGATTCTTCTGTCCTTTCAAGACAGCACCTTCCACCTGAATATATCTGAAACCATAATAAGAGAAACGAGGATGCCAAGTTTCATCTCCTTCACCTTTCAATGTATATTCATAGTAATGTTGGCGTCCTGTTTGACGTTGGTTACAAGCACCTTCTTCCGTTAACGCCTCGGCGACTATCAGAGTCACTTTTTGTCCGCGTTTACCACGTACTGTTATTTCGGGAAAACCAGCCAGATTCTGTCCCATGTCCAAGACTAAGGCAGAAGGGGCTACCACTCGTTTCGTAGATTTGGAAGACAAGGCAACTTGCTCATCATTCAGTTTTGTGACCTTTTGAATGTTGTGCCGTTCCATAATCTTCACCGGACGTGCCATTTGTGGGCGAAGTATTCCTTTCGGAGCCTCCTGAACTACTACCGGACGCCAATCACTATCATCAAACCCAACTTGGTTCCATCCTTTCTGTTCTCCACGCGCATCATAATCCTCACCTCCATAAATACAGTTGAAGGTTATCGGACTCAAATCATATTTCCAGCCATTATCAGAATGGATGACCGTATGTGTTCCATCCTCATAATTAACAACTAACTCAAATAAGAGCGTGGGAGGACCAAAACTAATCTGTAGCTTACGATAACGTCCCCCTTGTACATTATAGAATCCATTCCCCAATAAAACTCCAACTGCATTCTCACCATTTTGCAACAACTCTGTCACATCATACGTGTTATAATAAACACTTTTATCATAATCACTCCAAAGCGGAGCAAACTCACTATCACCTACTTTCTTGCCATTTAACGAAAACTCATAGAATCCCAGTCCGCATACGTAAGCTGTCGCTTCTACAATCCTCTTGCTTGTTTTACGACCGGCACTACCTCCCTTTATATCTCCCAACTCAAATGTTTTCCGCAAATAAATGCTCTTCTTGGCTAGTGTATCCACCGCTTCCCAAGCCGCTTTTACCTCCGGCTTTTTCAATTCGCCACCATGAAACTTACGACCTTCCGGCAAGTGGGCATCCTGACGAGTAATAGCCCCAATCCATTTCCTGGAAGAAAAGCAGTCAGGAACTGAACGAAATTTAGCATCTGAGCTCCATTGTGAGGGTGAACCAGATTCGTCCCAAACCCGTACGCGCCAAATATAATTGAGTAGATTGCCAGAGCGAATATCCGCTCCTTCAATGGATACCAACTGGCTCTGTGAAGAGTTTACTTTTCCACTGTTCCACACAGAACGGCCGGTAAGAGCCTCCCGAATATCTATTTCATAAGCCGATTGTTGTGTTCCGTTTTCAGGTGATTCCATCACCCATCCCAAACGGGGCACTCCCTCAACCACTACTAACCCTTCCTGCATTTCACAAGTCAGGCGACTGATTGTTATATTCTTCGCTTGTACGAAACATGGCAGGCAAAGAATAAGAAGAAGATATTTTCTTAAAATCATTATCTGGTTTTCAATATGTTATAAATAATAATCCGTGTCTGAATCTATCATTTCAAAGCATTCTCACAAACAAGTCTTGTCAACGTATCCGCATGTCCTGCCTCTTTCCCATCCACAAAAACACGTAATCCCTTTCCGCAATGGTAACGGTCCCCATTTTTATCCCAAAGAATCGTCAGATTGTGCCCATGATATAAAACATTATCCAGACAAAACCAGTCCCATTTATCAGCCGGAATCAGCGGATTTACTTCTATCGTATCATCCAGACGGGGACGAAGTCCAATCAATCCGGTAATCATCAAATCATTGAATGTAGAATGGTTATAGTACCGGCTCCGTTCCTGATCGCCTTTCAGCCAATAACCGGTCACTTCATCCAGATATTCGCCAATATACGGACGGCCACGATGATATTGCGACTCTACATACAATTCCATCTGACGAAAATATACACTGTCAGATAAAACAGTCTGCGGATAGTTATTCATGAAATTAGCCATTGCAGTCAATGTCTGTGCAGAAGCAAACGGCCAGATAGCTCCGTCCCACTCACACTTGCCGACTCCACGCGTGCGGAATTCCGGATGACGGCGTTCTGCCGTAGTCAATCCATAAGGAGCAGAAAATCCTTTTTCATCCATAATCTCTTTCCAGGCAACTTCATATTTCTTCGTTGTATCCGGTAAATTGAAATACCATGGGATATACCCGATTGCTTCACGCACATTGGCAGAAGAATCAATACGCACAGTCTCAAAGAACTGATGACGTGTATTCCACAAATCGTTCTCCACGAGACTCTTTAATGTATCCGCTCTCATGCCGTATTTCATAGCCATTCCTTCATTACCGGAAAGAATTCCCATTAGCGAAAGAGCTTTTGCATTACCGTACATATAACTGTTAATTGTCGGACGGGCATATTTTTTCTTCCGTCCTCCACTGATGGACTCTTCCATACCATCTTGTACATCACCTTGCCAATACAGTCCGTTCTTCAAACGATTCGTACGTTCCCAACGCTGATATTCTGTTTCCAGATCCTTCGCCATATCCAACATGAAATCCTTATCACCATCCACCATATAGCGCGCAAGTATGGCATCCGCATTCCATGAACTGAACTTATCCATTTTCTTCATCGGCCCGCCATCATTGCCACGATACCATGTGTGTATAATCTGATCCAGATATTTCGGATCGCGCAACCAACGGCTCTCGTAAATATGATGTCCGATAGCACAGGCTATCAGATTATATTTGTCCGAATAAGACCGCTGAATCAGAAATTCGGTCATGCCATATCCGACAGGAGTTTCCTTGATATGCTTACGCAATGACCACCAACGATAATAGTACATTTCTTCAAAGTTATGTTGCGGGCATTCAAACAAAGGAATATTTTCTTCCATCCATTCCGAAGCCTTGGCATTGGGAATGGCCTGAACAATATTCTCATCTTCCATGCCATTGAAATAGTCAGCATAATGACTAAAGTCCTCATATTTCAAAAAAGCGGAAGAAGCGTCCTTATCTGTGGAGGAAGTCTTCACATTGGCAATGCGATATTCCGCTAACGGTTCCTGCCCACCTGCATTGGGTAAATCGTAAGTTTGATCGGCAGGAGTATCTACGGTCGGGAATGTACGCATCTCTCCCGTACGGAAAGCGATTCGTTCAATAGTCGCTACCGGAGCATAAAACATACGCAAACCGACTCTCTTACCATCTACATACACTTGAATATTACGATCTGCAGTCGAAAGAACTGCTTCTACATGATAAGTCTTCCCTGCCTCATATTTCATCATATTTGCAAACCGTGAGCCACCTTTCATACGGAAAATACCGTCCGGAGTTAGCTCAAGCCGCGAACAAGCAATGCTGTTTTCATCTAAAAAGTCAATCTGAAGTATACCTTTATCATTCTGTCCGGCCAACAGATCAAATGAAACTTTCAATTCTTTAGAAGCCGGAATCTTACGCTCTGCCTTCGCATAGTCAAACGGGTCTTTATCCTGTAAAATCAACCATTCTCCTTCTAAAGAAACCGGAGCCCAAACCGGAGAATAAATATTCCAATTAGCTAGTTCAGCCATTGAACCGAATTTCGAAAAATCATCATCTGCATGTGCGGAAGCATTGATCTCTACCGGAACAGGAATACGGGAAATCCACATATCTTCTTTATTCACGCTATATGAAACCCACAAATCACCATCTGCAGGTATTCCGTTTCCTTCCTGAATACCACGGGGATATTGAGGACCATACGATTTATAATTTCCTCCATAGCGCATGGGAGGATTTTCACCATGTACCAGATTTAATGTAGTATATTCCAGTCCGTCTTTACTCAACGAAATAGCCAACGGCCAGCGAAATTCCGAAGGATTATAAACAGTAGCATAAGTACCGTCGCTCAGACGTTGTCCCCAGATTTTTGCATTACTGTTGACAAACCCTTTTGCACGAAGCACCGGTTCTGCCCAGGTATGTCCTCCATCTTCACTGATAGAAGTCAATGCATGTTTCCAGAGACTTGCCATACGGCCATCGGGCAATGTATAGCAGTTGAACGCTTTATAGCCTTTTTTAAGTGGAATGATCGGATCTTCACGGTCAGCTTCCTCCACCCATTGCATCATATAGAGCGGATTATCCAGAATCTCCTGGCAGGCCTTGACGAACTCACGGTCTTTGCTCTTCCTGAAATAAGGATAATCGGTGTTCTTCTCGCTAAAACCATGATTGTAATAAATGAAATAGATAGGACCAAACGAACCATCTTTCTTAATCTCACGCACTACCCTACCTATGCCGTTCCCATCATTCGGATCATCTTTCTTATCTAAGGCTACCCCATAATTTCCCATTGTAATCAACTTGCCCGACTTAGATACATAAAAGCCTACACGTTGATGCATGATAGCGATCAAATCTTTTGCCTGCATACCAGGGCGGGATTCTTTAGTATATCCGTCCGGCACTTTGTAAGGGGGGAATACTATTTCCGGATTTGTCCATTGATAACCGTCTTTTGAGGTCATCAGGAATGTTTGGGAAGGTGGTATATGCTCATCCGAAGGGTCTGCCAGATACTGATAATAGAACTGACCGTTCCAGTAGGCCAACATAGGCTGATGATTATAAGTCCATCCGTTACCGTTCGACGTATCCGGGTGTTCACGGTTGGCACGTACCAGTTGAATATTATGTACTCCTACTACCGGAGACAGTTGTCCGTCATGATAAGCGGGATTCGACAATTCCTTTCCTGTGTAATGGATTCTGTCTTGCGGGGACTGTGCTTGAATGGTATTTGTCAGCCATCCGGTAGCCAATACAAAAAGAATCTTCGTTAAGTTGTTCATGATTTATTTCAGGTTTTAGTTTATTTCTTCTTGCTTTCTTCCAGCAATGTTTTAACAACAGATTCCGAAGCTTTAAAGATAGTTCCATGCTTATGTCCGACAGGCACACTTACGCTTTCGGTGACATCCGTGAAATTCCGAAAATCCCTGGTACGCATAGCTCCATATATTTTTTTCTTATAAACATCAAAATAGATCAGATAATCATCACCGAGTTTTTCAACCGTCGGCCCTTCTACAAACGACTCGGTAAAGGGTTGTGATGACGGCGAATAAGGGCCGGTCATAGAGCCAGAAAAAGCTATTTTCAGATTGCGTTCGGGACGTGTGTTATCTTTGAGTACCATTACATAATCATTTTTCGCCCGTTTCACAATCACAGCATCAATCGAGCTGAAACCGGGATCATATAATACTTTCGCTTTCGATACTGCCTTAAAATCCTTTGTTGTGATGTAGTACAAGCGATGGTTGTTCTCTTCTTCTTCTATTCCCTTTTCATAACGACCGGGCACACAAGAGGCCCATACTACCATAAACTGTTCACCTTCGTCATCATAAAAAATCTCCGGTGCCCATACATTGACAGTGGTAGGTTCGTCTGCCATCACAGGAATCATTTGTTGCTCCGACCAGTGAATCAAATCTTTGGACTGTGCATAGCCAAAACCTAAATCACCTTTCCAACTGGTAGTCCACACCAAATGAAAGGTTCCATCCGGTGTACGCACTATGGAAGGGTCGCGCATTAACCGATGTTGCCCTAATTCTGGTTTCAACCAAACGCCGGGAATGCTATCCCAGTACATTCCATCTTCGCTATACAGATATCTCAGACCTTCATCAGCCGGCTCATGAAATGAAGTGAACATATAATAATCTTTATTCCCTCCACAAGAAGCTAAAAGTAGAATGCTTATTGCAGCTAATGTATTTTTTAACTTTCCCATTTCTATGATTCTTTTACACTATACTAATATCCTTTATACAGAGACGATAAAAAGCCGGATTTGTACTCAAATAGATATAAAGAATCATTCTTTATAATCGATAAAAGGGCGACTCTCCGAGCCACCCTTTCCTCCATCAAACAAACTAACCATTTAATAATGGGAAAGAATTCCACTTCTTTTTATAGTATCTTATTTGTCACAAATTCCTTGTTTACAACATGCTATGGTTTTACAGTGTTCCTCCCCGTGCTTTTACACGTTTAGCCCACTCTTCACGTTCTTTTGTCAAATTGTACCCACGTTTGGCCAGATAATTGTTGATACGTCCTTTGTACTTACCGAAAGCCGCATGCTTCTTGTTTGAATTTTCTGCATCCATAGCAAACTCACGCGCCTCTACCAACCAAGCATAGATTTGTGCCTTTTCTTCTTCCTTCAAAGAAGGAATCATATCAAGCGTAGCTTCATAAGTCACTTTCACCACGCCATAAGTCATTCCATCTTTTACGGCTTCTATCTGTTCCTCATTCAAAAAGAGAGATAAACTGGCAGGAAAAGCAAAGTGAGAACGGTACAAAGCTGCATCTTTTTCATTTTCAGCTGCCTTCAACGCTTCATCTTTCGCATCACCGGTCAAACCTGATTCCTTAACGTTTTTTACTTTTGCATCACGTATTTCATAAATATCATTCAGTTCGAAATAGCGATTGGCAATAATATTACAAACATCTTCGGCTACTTTCGCATCCGTAAGTCCTAGTTTATCTACAATTTTCTGCGAACGATTGACAATGGACTCTACATATTTCGGATCACGATTCTCTTTGTTCAAATCGACTGCTCCGGCAGATATCCAACCGCAAAGAAACAACAGAGACATTAAAACTATCTTTTTCATTTCATCTTATTTTTTATACCATATGCCAAAAGGAAACCCAGTTCCGGCATCTTATACCGATACCGGTTGCAGATTACATTAATTTTCCTTTTTCAGCTAATGTATCGTAGTTGTTTTTTAAATCTCTCCAGTCTACTTTGTGCTTTGTACTGATTCCATTGATATACTTTTCAATATTCGTATATCCGTCACCTGTACAATCTTTATTAGCATCACTTGGATCATTCGGATTCAATCCATTAGCAATTTCCCATTCATCCGGCATACCGTCACCATCCGTATCCACATACGGAGTTCCTTTGTATTCGGGGAAACCACCCATCTGACGAATATCAGTAATGATACCTTGCTTATAAGAATCTTTCGGCAAACGACGATATCTGAACTGACCGTCTTCACCCATTGATTTAGGAGCTAAGCCTGTAAGGTCACCGTTAGCATCCTTCGCCATTTTCTTGTCATAATAAGGAATACCGGTTTTTACTTCTTCGATAATGCGTTCGTCTACAATATCGCGGCAAGGGATATTGGCACCTACATGTTTCGTTACATAATCATAAGCATCATTGGCAGATGTAATTTTAATATAAGGCATTGCAAACGGTTCGTAGCTCCGCATCATTTCAGTATATCCGTCAGTATTTGGCTGACCTTCAATCTGTATACCACCATTCCAGTTATCTTTTGTTATTTCCGGATAACCTTCCATCACGTTACCATCAGCATATACACGACCATAAACTTTATAATTCAGTTTGCTACGTCCGGCTTCCGGTTTCAGGATACGACAACCTACTGTATTGTTTTTGGGAGTAGCAGGACCGGGTTTATAGTAGTTATTGATCATGTTAAACATAGCCGTATAATCACCGCCGTCAGTTGAACGATGCACCCAGTTAAATATCACATTATTGACGAAGTTAAATACTCCATTCCAACCAACAGACGGATTACGGCCTGAGTTACTAGCCCAAAGGTTACGCATAAATGCACAGTTTTCACCTCCTAATGTACTGCCGAATGCATGGTTATATGTATCCAAAGCTTTTGCGGAAATCGTATTCTGAATAGTTACATTTACCGTGGCAAGCTTTTCGTCTTTGCTCTCATACTGTCCTTCACTCGGATCATACATATGACGGTAGAAAGATATATTTTCGTCCAGTCCCCATGTACATGAACAGTGGTCTATCATGATATTACCAATCGGATTACCACCAAAGGAGTCATCACGATGCCATACTTTTGTTTCTCCACGACGGAATCTCATATGACGTACAACTACGTCGTGTGTATCCACCCAAAATGATTCTCCGGCAATGCAGACACCATCACCCGGTGCTGTCTGTCCGGCAATAGTAACGTAAGGTGCTCGAACAATAATCGGAGATTCCAGACGAATGATACCAGCCACATTGAATACAATAATACGTGCACCACCTGTCTCACAAGCTTCGCGGAATGAACCCGGACCACGATCATTCAGATTAGTAACCGTAATTACTTTACCTCCACGACCACCAAAACTATACATTCCACCTCCTTCAGCACCCGGAAACGAGGGAATTCTAGCTTGTGGCAAATCATAGGGACGACCAGCCCATGAGATATAAGGACGTCCTTCTTTTGCTTCTTTCAGTACTATAGGTAACGCTTTCTCCCATGCTTCATCAGAACGTTTCCGTTCCTCGGTCATCATCTTTGTATAATTCGCTTTGGCTTCGTCAGTTATCTGCGGGTATTGTGCCCATACAACGGTCGGAGTCAACATTGCAGCTGCAAAAGCTACTAAAAGTACATGTTTCTTCTTCATTTTTATTGGGTTTTGTGAGATTGTTAATTCAAAAATACAATAATAAGACGTAAAACAAGGAAATATGTAATCAGAAAATATAATATATTTTTCTATTCTAACTTTAAATACAAAAGGACCACTTATTCCTTAATATTCTTTTCAAAAGATCAAAGTGATAAATGGTCCTTAGGTTTATTTCAGAATGAACATTCTTCAGATCAAGTAATTATTTTGATAAACGAATTCACTCTGCCAAAGGATCAAAGGTACCATCAGCTCCACCTCTCCAATAGTCGCCCCATCCTATATTTTGTTCTAATGACACATTGTTTTGCATCGCATTCTTCTTAAAACCTAAGATATAATAATAAGGTTTAAATGTTGGAAGAATAGTTTCATCATTACCGTCAGTACTAAGATTTTTACGTTTAAAATGTTCTTGATAAAACTGAGCCAATGCCTTTACCTTTGCATCTGCATATGTTATTTCATCATCGGCTGATTCTGTACAAGTTATATCTTCAGTCAAACTTAATGCTGTCGGACGTTTATTCCATAATTCATCATAGGTTTCTTTTATTGTTTTATCTTCATTGTAGACATTATTACTTTTAGCAGCAATAAAATTTTTTGCATAAACCTCAATCCGATGTCTTCTCTGACCATTCAATGGTTCAACTCCTAAATAGTTACATGTATTGCCATTAAAACCTGTAAGTTTCCAAGTCGATTTCAGTGCTTCTTGGCCCACTCCACCATCAAATAACATCCAACGTCGCACATCGTGGAAACGTTTACCTTCATAAGCAAGTTCTATTTGACGTTCATAAAGTATAGCCTCAAATAGTTTAGCACGATCATTAAAAATAGCTGGATCTAATCCACAATTATCTGTATATCCTACACGCTTACGAATTCGTTTAAGAGCATTCACTGCCTCGTCAAAATGATTTGCCCCACAAGCAGCCTCCGCATAATTCAATAATACTTCGGCAAAACGTATTTCCATATATGGAGCAGCAGACTGTCTGAATCCATTACCTGAAGTCTTTTCAAAGATATATAAAGGATTAGAATTGAGTGCTAAATCATCTGTACGCTTACGCAAATAAATCCCCGTATTTTTGGTACCTAGACAATCAGCTGCATAGCCTGACTTAGAGTTACTATTACGATCATCTACATTATCATACCAACAATAATTCCACAACTTGTAATTATTCCCTGTAGTATACCCATTAATGCCATAAGGTAATTGACCTTTTTCACCAAAAGATTTCAAGTCATCACTATCAAACTTCCATTCTACACCAGGGAACGCAAAAGTGCGATAAAATCTTGGATCGCGGTTTAAAAAGAAAAGTTCTTGATTATAATCATAAGATCCATTCATGTCATTTGGTTTCTTCCCATCCGCCATTGGAAAAAGATCAACCATTTCTGCAGTGGGAGTCATACCACCCCCACCTCCAGCATTAGCTGGGCGAAGAGAATGTTCCCATCCATTCCATTTTTCAAGCTGTAAGTGCTCGGCTGGTGATACATTATTATATAAAGTTACTAATACTGCCTCAGAAACAGTTCCTCCACCACCTTCTGAGCCAATATAATCGGAGAATATCTTTCCCCAACCTGCTGCATTCTTTCCTGAATTGTTTTCATAAGCCAATCCAAAATTACCTTCTTCCAGTTTTTTTACAGCAGCTAAGTTTGTTTGATATGCAGTTTCCCATCGTGTAACATCATCCGCCCTATTAAAAAGCGGACTGGCATATAACAATTCCACACGACCTTTTAAAGCCAATGCTGCCCCCGATGTTATGCGTCCAAAATTCTTATTTTCAGACTCCCAACGTGCTGGCAGATAATCAGCAGCTGTTTGCAAATCTTTGCAAATAAAATCAATACATTCTTTTGTAGACGAGCGTGGAACTACCAAATGAATACCTTCACTATCTCCAATTATAGGATTTTGTACATTATCAATAATAGGTACACCACCATACATCATTACCATTAAATAATAACGCCATGCACGGAAGAAAAATGCTTGTCCCAACAATAACTGCTTTTGGTGTTCAGTTAAACTTTCACTGCCAATCACTCCTTCGATCATATCATTACACTCACGAATACGCACCCAAGGAGAATAATTGTTATCTAGATTAAAATAATCAGTAACAGTTTCATAATCTAGAGGAGAATTAGGATTCATCAAACCTGATATCCCTCCATATTCTTCTGTACATTTCGAATATTGATCACTTGTTCCCGTGCTTGGCATATCACCCATAGAACCAGTCAGATCAGATCCACCCGTCGCACTCGGCAGCATGATATAATACAAGTAAGCTATACGGTTATCAGCTGACTCATAATTTTCATAAATAGTCGTACCGTTAAAACTTCCATATAATTTTTTGTCTTCCAAAAATTGATCACTACAACCTGTAAAGACGGCAACTGTTATGGTCAGTAATGCAATTGAACCATACTTATTTATTTTCTTCATCATTGTATTCAAATTATTAAAATGAAACATTAACACCTAACGTGAATTTACGTAAGTTCGGATAATATCCATAGCTTCCCGCCCAAGAAGCCCATGCTCCTTCTGGATAAGGGTTTAGGAAGTTAAATACATTTTGGCAAGTAAGATTGAAACGGCAACTACTAATGCCAATTATTTTTAGCCATTCTTTAGGCAATGCATAAGCTACTGTCATATTACGAAGTTGCACTGTTGCTGCACTTACTTTCCAAAAAGTAGAGGGTGCACCATTTACACTACTATAGCGAATATTCGGGTATTTTGCATTTCTGTTTTGTGCTACAGTTACTATATTATTAGCGTCATAAATATCCTCATATACAAACATATCTTTCCACATTGCCGACACATTACTATATTCAGAGTAACTTTCTTTACGCATAGTTGTAGGAACTAAGGAATATGCTCCCCAACTTGCACCAAACTGCGCACTAATAGAAAAAACTTTATAAGAGAAACCGAAATTTAAAGTTCCACCGTAAGGATTACTAGCACGGTGAGAAATTTTTATATAATCTTGTTCATCAACAATACCATCTGCCGGACCAAAAGTTCCAGTTGATTCATCATATTGTCCACGTACATCCTTATAAATCAGCATACCAGGATGTACATTTTCTTTTGTATTTCCTAAATATTTAGTAATACTATATTTATCAAAGTACTCATTAATTTCCTGATAACTACGGAACATACCTATACATTCATAACCCCATAGTCCTCTATCAGAACGTTCATTTCTCACTAATTTATCAAAATCATATGCAGCCTTCCAACCTGTCTCTCTGATTTTATTATCATTGTATCCTGTTGTAAGCTTTACCCAATATGACATGTCTTTTCCAATTTTATCCTTCCATCCTAATGACAATTCAACACCATATGTATCTACCTCACCAAAGTTTTCTGGAGCAGGCTGTATTCCTACCGTATTCGGATAATAAGAAGTTCCTTGATGTGAAGCAAACATTTCACGGCCCATATCATAATAGAAGTCCAAATTAGCGCTCATTCGATTCTTCAAAAAGGCCATATCAATACCAAAATTAGTTTTATAAGTCTTATCCCAATGTACATCAGGATTTACTCCTTGTTTCGGCATACGAATCGTAGCACTTGTATTTGTACTAGAATTAGTTCCAAAGATCGGTCCTTTGTCTGGATTACGGGTGTAAAGCTGAGTCCAAAGCCAAGCATTCACATTATCTTTACCAAGAATACCAAACGAACCACGTATCTTCAAAAAGTCGATTTTTGTCTTGTCTTTATCAAACCATTTTTCATCTGAAATAACCCAGCCGGCAGACCATGAAGGGAACATTCCCCAATAATTCTGAGGAGCAAATTTGGCAGAGGCATCAGAACGGAGCATAAACTCAAACAAATATTTATCATCATATGAATAATTCACACGACCAACATAAGAAAGCATACCAGACTCACTGCGGTTAAACGTTACAGTTTGAGCAAAACCTTCTGCATTGGAATCCACAGAACTAGATTGGCCATCTGTAAAAGGTAATGGATCTGTAAGACTACCATTCAAATCTTCCCATTCTGATTCTGCTTTTTCAATAGAGAACAAACCACTGACATAATGCTTACCAAACTGACGTGCATAGCTTACTGTTAAGTTCATTTGATAACTATCTGAGCGATTCATACTACGCCCCAAAGAGTTGCCATTATTCAACTCATACAATCCCAATGTATTAGCATTGTATTCAATCTCGTCACCAACATAAAGGTGACCACCGCTGCCACCACGGGATATAAGGCGATATACATCGATTTTTGTACCGATAGTATTTGTTTTTCCTGTACTTATATTTTTTGAATAAGAAGCTTTTACCTTTAAACCACGTAAGTATTTACTCCAACCAAAATCATACTCTAATGAACCGTTAAGAGAAAAATTCTGATTCTGATTCTCAACATTATCTGACGCATTCTGTACTGCTGCAAAATTATACTTCTGCTGATCACTTGGATTAGTTATATTTTCCATACCTGAATGAAAAATATAATATCCATTTACTTGATCAGGCACATAAGGTACATGTAACATTAAAGATTCAAAATCACCATCAGAGCCACCACCTTTTACATTTTTAGGTTTATTTGTCTCTCCATAATTACCAGATACCTGCAAAGAAGCTTTCATCCATTTTGAAATATTAGCATTTACACCAGCACGATAGTTCCAACGATTATAGTCCAAGCGCCCTATATTACCTTCTTGCTGATAATACGAAACACCACCGAAATAAGTTGCTTTTTCTGTTCCCCCGCTAATGTTGACACTATGACGCTGCGTCAAAGCCGCACTCCATTCTTTATCTAATAAATTATAATTCATACCCTTCATTGCCTCCAACTCATCAGATTGAAAAAGTTGTACCCTCAAGTCATCGGATTCTTGATCCTTAGTAGCAGTATTAGCAGCACGAGCAGCATTGTATATACGACCGTAATCATAGGCATTTAGCATCTTCGGTAACATCAATGCATCTGTATAACCAAACTGTCCTGAATAAGAAATTTTGGGAGCACCTACTTTTCCTTGTTTAGTCTTAACCAGCACAACACCATACGCAGCACGTGCTCCATATACAGCCGCTGCAGCATCCTTTAAAACAGTCACATTTTCTACTTCATTTATATCTAAATTATTGAAAGCACCTTCATCTGCAATAAAGCCATCAATAACATATAGTGGAGTAGGGCTTGCATTACCTCCTAAATCAGAACTTGGAGTAATGGTAGTATTCACTGAACTTTGACGAATCTGTAAGCTTGGTGTACTACCTGGACGCCCACCACTAAGTGATACATGTAAACCATTTATTTTACCAGCTAACGCGTCACCCAAACTACCCACTGACAAATCTTTCAATTCTTCTGTGGAAATCGTTTCAATGGCACCTGTTGCATTACGTAATTTCTGAGAACCATAATCACCAAGTACTACAACTTCATCTAATTTCAGTTGATCTTCTAAAAGTACAATCCTAGGATTTTTTAAATCAGATATAATTTGTGAAGTATATCCAACAAAGGAAACTTTCAATTTGCTTTTTGGAGCAACCTTAATATTAAATTTCCCATCAATATCTGTCACTGTACCTACTGTCCCATTTACCACCATGACAGTAGCACCTATTATCGGTTCACCACTTACATCTACAACAAGTCCAGTTACTGTCTGATTCTGGGCACACAATGGCATAACAAAAGTCAACAGTGTACCGATGAATAAACTGAGAATAATATTTTTCTTATTCATTGTATTTAATTTTTATTATCATACTACTTTACTTACTCTTCAACAAGTGGAAGCCATCGTGGATCACCGGTTCTCTTTTCAAGCTGGCTTGCTCCAGTTACAGTAAAATCACCATTTACAGCATTAATGAAGCCAGGATCTGTATCAAGAGTATTTGTATCATATTTGTCATTACTTTGACTACCATTATACCAATAAGTATTATATTCAAAATTTCTAGACATATTTGCATTACCCATTATTTTATTCGTCATATCTCCTTTACCACAATCTACAAAAATAGTTCTGGAGAAATTTAGTGTTAAGCATGCTTGTCCTCTATAGCTATTCCAATTAGTAAAGTCTTTGCTATAAGCAAGATTGTATACTGTACAATTATAAAAATTAAAAGTTCCATTTGAATATCCAGTAATCTTGTTAGGTCTGTTACCATTTACCTGTGCAAAATAACTTCCATTCTGTACAGTACTACAAAGAGTACTCTCTTTAAATGTTATATTAATAAAACTACCTTTATTAAAATACACAATCGTATTAGACTGATTACATCTAATAAAAGAAGCTTTTACTGTAAAGTTTTCTACACAATATTTTTTCCCTGAATCATATAATAAATGCCTATTAAGGTCATATACATTACAAGACTGAATAACGATGGGATCTTTAATAACGTATTCTCCAGAAGATACTTTTAATTGTTCATTTGGAGTCTTACTTAATCCAATTAATGAAGCATCAGAAGAACCTTTCTCCATTGCATTACAATAGAAATCCATAAACTTTATCTTCAAACCATTCTGTGTTAATATTCTACCACTTTGACCAAATGTAATTTTCGAATGATTAATTTTATTTCCACGAATTGTAACTTTACGTGCTCCAAAATCTATTGGACCTGATATAGTATATTCACCGTTAGCCTCTAATTCATATGCCAACTCTTTTAAAGTGCCATCTTCATTAGGTTCCATATCAGTCTCTGGAAGCGGATTATCAATAAACCATTGAGTCAAATCTACTCCACTAGGAATGGATGCATATGTTTCAAGTAAAGTTGAAAAACTTATTTCACAGGCTTTTTCTGCATCTTTGTTATTAAACTGTTTATTTCCAATGGTTTTAATTAAGAATTTATATTTTGTATCTTCTTCTACTTCCAATTCAACGCTACAACCATCGATAAACTCTCCTTCAACTACAGCTATCGGATTTTCAGGATCATCAACTACATACCAAGAAAACTCATAACCTTCTGCTCCATGCACTACAGGCCATTCAATAGTTGCATTTTCTCCTGTGGCATCAAGTTCCACTTTTACATTCTCCAATTGGGGAGATTCCAGTGTAGCATTTTTCACATCCGACTCAAAAGATTCGTCTTCGTGATACCCTATGGTACAGCTACTTAAAAGAAATAATAACGTAGCGAATAACAGTCCACGTGTTCTTCTTCGTAAAAATAAACGATTACTTTTCATACATTAAATTTAAATTAAACAATACGTTCTTATGTTATCAATATTTAAGTTGAATATTATATACAATAGTCCGTTAAACATTTCATTCACATTTATGCAGTAATGGCTGCAAAACTAATGGCTTCTTTCTACAGTCTTCGATTTATTTCTTTGTTCGGTTTGATTCCTATTATTCAGTTCCCTACTTTGACAGTCAGTTAATCTTGTGAATTGCTTTCCATCTCAATAAAAATTATAAGAAGCTTCCCATGAACTCTTGAATGAAGACATGTTAGTAAACTACTTAAATAATCATAAAATACATATACCACTCTTCTTTTTCTTCATACATAAAAAGGACGTATGATTTAAAGATATGTAATCACATAAAAAGAACAAAAATGAAGTTAATTGGAAATTATATGCAAAAAAAGGCCTCAAGACACTTTTCCTATTAAAAGGAAAGTGCCTTGAGGCCACCTTTTTATATTAAATTACTTTTTTCCGGGAATCAGAAAAATCTTTTATTCTGCCAATGGGTCGAAAGTACCCATACCACCGTGAGCATAATCTTCCCAACCAATGGTCTGATACAATGTCGCATTAGTTTGCTGTGCACTTTGACGCAATCCAAAGAAATAATATCTGGGTTGGAAATAAGGATTAATGTCCAGCACATTACCATCAAGACTGATATCTTTACGTGAGAAATAGGTATCATAGAATGTACATATACTTGACACAGCCGGATCAAGAATCGTTTCTCCGTCTGCTTCCGTAGCAATCTTCTCATTCAATGTCAGTGCTGCTGGTCGCTCTACGTTTTTAATCGGATCACTGTCATTATTTGCAGACCCGGTACCTTCAACATTGATTTCTATGCGATATCTCTTACCACGTTCATTCATCGGAGTCACACCCAAATAAGTACAAGTATTACCTCCAAAGCCACTCAATGCCCAACTTGCATTCAAAGCACCTTGTCCTACACCTCCGTCAAATAGCATCCAACGACGCATATCATACGCACGTTTACCTTCAAAAGCCAACTCTACCTGACGTTCATACAATATAGCTTCAAACAATTTAGCACGGTCAGTTTCAATCGCCGCATCCAGGCCATAATTATTTGCACTCGTATAGCCTACTCTGCCACGTACGGCTTTCAGCGCCTTGACCCCTTCCGCATGATAAGTGCCGCCCGCACCACAAGCTGATTCTGCCAGATTCAGCAATACTTCCGCATACCGTATCTCCATGTAAGGAGCTGCCGATCGTCTGAATCCCTGCTGATCACCACTGCTGTTATCAGTAAACACATAAAGACTAGTGCCCAAATCAAAATCATCCGAACGTTTACGAACATAGACTCCTCTATTCTTAGTGCCCAGCATATCGGCTGCAAAACCGCTTCTACTCGGATTATTACGCTCATCAGCCGTAGTATACCAACAATAATTCCAAAGTTCATAGTTCGCACCACTGGTATAACGGGTTGGGCATAAACCAGACATCGTTGCTCCTGAAAAATCGACATTGCCACTGTTGAATTTCCACTCTACCCCCGGAAATGCAAATGTACGGTAGAAACGCGGGTCACGATTTAGAAAGAACTTTTTAGGGTCATAATGAACTCCTGATTCCATCGGTTTCTTACCGTCAATCATCGGGAAGATGTCTATTATTTCCGCTGTAGGAGTCTTTCCTCCGCCTCCGTTTATATTTCCTGGTCGGATTCCCTGCTCCCACAAGTTGTATCGGTTGATGTTTTGTGAAGCAATAGGAGACACATTATTATATAAAGTAACAAATACGGCTTCGCTTCCACCTGTATAAGTGGCGAACATTCTGGCCCAATTCTTGGCATTGTCTTCTCCGCCATTGCCTTCATAAGCAAGTCCGAAGTTACCTTCATTCAGTTTAGTGATGGCAGCAAAATTGGCGTCGTAAGCATCTTTCCAACGAGATGCGTCATCGGCACGGTTAAAAAGTGGACTAGCATAAAGCAACAATGTACGACCTTTTAGAGCAAGTGCTGCACCGGCGGTTATGCGTCCGTAATCCTGCCCTTCATTCTGCCAACGTGCAGGAAGATAGCTGGCTGCCAGTTCCAAGTCATCGCATATAAAGTCTATACAAGCCTTAGTCGAGGAACGAGGAATGACCAGATTCTCACCATTACCATCACCTATCACCGGATTCTGGACGTGGTCTACAATGGGAACACCACCATACATTTTCACCAACAGATAATAACGCCATGCTCGAAAAAAGTAAGCTTGTCCGAGTAATTGTTCTTTCTCTGTCTGCGAAAGAGTCGCACTTCCCGTCACACCTTCAATCACATTATTACATTCGCGGATACGTCCCCAAGGACTTCTTTCACTGTTGATTACATAAAAATAATCGGGAACAGTCTGAATAGTAAGAGATGCCGTAGGATCATTGAAAATAGAGTAGTCTCCATATTCCTCCGTACATTTGGAAAAATCGTCATCAATACCCGCACTGGTTATATCGGTCAAAGCATTGGAACCTCCGGTAGAACTAGGCAATAAAGACTGATATAAAAAGTCCACACGACTTTTGGCTGTTTCATAATTTTCGTACACAACCGAAGCGTCATAGCTTCCATATACTTTCTTGTCTTTCAGAAAATCATCGCTGCATCCAGTAAAACAGATTAGTCCTGTCACCATCGATGCTGTCAAACATATTTTATTTATCTTTTCTTTCATAATCTTCTTTGATATTAGAATGAGACATTAACACCTAAAGTTACTTTACGCAAATTAGGATATCTTCCATAAGTGCCTCCCCATGTACTCCAAACACCATCAGGATAAGGATTGTAAAAGTTTAAAAGGTTCTGAGCAGTCAAATTCAGACGGCAACTGCTGATGCCGATCCGATTTGTCCATTCCTTCGGAAGGCTATAAGCAACTGTCAAATTACGTAATCGAACGCTGGCTGCGCTAACTTTCCAAAATGTAGAAGCCTGACCGTTTATGGCACTATATCTTAAGTTTGGATATTTAGCACTCCGGTTCATTGGCGCCACTACATTACCACCGGCATCCAATACATCTTCATACACATACATATCTTTCCACATGGCAGATACATTTTTATATTCCAGATCATCGTATTTTTCCTGACGTAAGTCTGTCTGTACAAGAGCATAAGCACCCCAGCTTGCACCAAATTGAGCACTGAATGAGAAGTTCTTATACGAAGCACCAAAATTAAAAGTCAATCCATAAGGATTATTGGCACGATTGGAAATCTTCACATAGTCATTCTGATCAATCACGCCATCTGCTTCACCATAAGTACCATCGGCATTACGCTGACCACGTACATCACGATAGATCAACATACCCGGATGAATGTTATCTTTCGTATTCCCAAGATAAGAAGTGATCTTATTCACTGCGAAATACTCTTCGATATCCTGATAGGTGCGGAACATGCCAATACATTCGTATCCCCACACACCACGGTCGGAACGTTCACCCCGAACAATGTCATCAAAACCGGGAGTAGCCTGGAATCCGGCTTCTTTAATCTTGTTATCACTGTAACCGGTAGTCATTTTTACCCAATAAGAAAAATCTTTACCGATTTTATCTTTCCAATTCAAAGTAAGTTCTAAACCATACGTATCAACTTCTCCAAAGTTCTCAGGAGTAGCCTGCGTACCTACAGTAGTCGGATAGAAAGAAGTACCCGTGAAAGTTGTGAACAACTCACGTCCCATATCATAGTAAGCATCTAATGTAATACCCAGTCTACTATCCAGCATCCTGACATCGATACCTAAATTGGTCTTGTAGGTTTTATCCCAATGTACATCTGCGTTGACCCCTCTTTGCGGCATTTGGAATGTTGCACCACTATAGGTATTGGTGGCTGTACCAAATATAGGACCTCCATCTGCATTTCGGCTATAAAGTTGTGTCCACAACCAAGGTTGTATATTATCTCTTCCCAAAATACCGAATGAACCACGAATCTTCAAGAAATCAATACCTAGTTTTTCTTTATTAAACCAGCTTTCTTCCGAGATAACCCAACCTGCTGACCATGAAGGGAACATTCCCCAGTAGTTACTAGGAGCAAATTTGGTAGATGCATCCGAACGAAGCAGGAACTCAAACAAATACTTGTCTGCATACGAGTAGTTCAGACGACCGATATAAGAGAGCATACCCGATTCCGTACGACCGAACGTAGTCGTTTGATCCGCACCGGTAGCTGTCGAATTAGATTGTCCATCGGTAAAGCTGAAAGGATCAGTTACAGTACCGGTCAGATATTCATATTCCGATTCTGCCTTTTCAATAGAAAACAATCCATTCACATTATGCAAACCAAACTGACGTGCGTAGCTGACTGTCAAGTTCATCTGGTAGTTATCCGTTTTATTCATCGCACGGCTCAATAAATTACCATTATCCAAAGTAAAAGTACCAAAATTGCTATCATCTATATTTATATCATCGCCAGTATAAAGGTGATTTCCACTGCCACCACGTTCCAGCAGCCTGTAGACATTCATTTTAGTACCGATATTATTACTCTTATTATTGATAATGCTCCTCGAATAAGAACCTTTCACTTTTAGTCCCTTCAACCATTTGCTCCAACCAAAATCATATTCCAATGAACCGTTTATGGACATATTATTTGTCTGATTTTGAGTATTGTCAGGAGAATCCTGAACTGCTCCAAAATGGAATAGTCGTACAGCACTTAAGCCCGAAGACACATTTTCCATACCTGTATATACAACAGGACGTCCACCTACATATCCGGGCACAAAAGGCAAATGTGTCATTAGAGAATTAAAATCAGCATCTGTCCCACCACTGGTTATACCATTACGTGAGTTATTCTGTTCACCCATGTCACCTGAGAACTGTAAGGAGGCTTTAATCCACTTACCGATATTAGCATTAACACCCGCACGGAAGTTCCAACGATCATAATCTAAACGTCCCATATTACCTTCTTGATTATAGTAAGATGCACCCGCAAAATAAGTAGCCTTCTCTGTACCGCCATTAATACTGAAACTGTGGCGTTGCGTCCAAGCCGCACTCCACTCATCATCCAGCAAATCGTAGTTCAGTTCTCTCATTGCTTCCAATTCGTCAGCCTGGAAATATTGCGTTCTTCTATTATCCGATTCCGATTCACCGGTAGAAGTTCCAGCTCCACGTGCGGCATTATAAATACGTCCATAATCATAAGCACTTAGCATCTTAGTTTTTTTCAAAGCATCAGTAAAACCGAATTGCCCTGTATAAGATATGGAAGGTGTACCTACCTTACCGCGCTTGGTTTTCACCAATATGACACCGTAAGCCGCACGTGCCCCATATACAGCTGCCGAAGCATCTTTCAAAACCGTAATACTTTCTACTTCACTCACATCCAAATTATTAAATGCATCCTCTGTAGAAATAAAATCGTCAATTACATATAATGGGCTAGGATCTGCATCACCTCCACGCGTTGAATTGGGAGTAATGCTGGTATTGATATTACTTTGGCGTATTTGTAGACTTGGGGTACTACCCGGACGACCACCACCCGAATTTACATGCAAACCACTCATCATTCCGCTCAATGCATCACCTAAGTTACCCACCGAAAGATCTTTAATCTCATCCGGAGTAATGGTTTCAATCGCCCCCGTTATGTTTTTCATTTTTTGTGTACCATAACCTACAATAACCACCTCATCCAGATTAGCTACATCTTCTTTCAATACAATCTTTGGATTATTCAAATTCGTTATTGTTTGAGAAACGTATCCTACAAATGAAACAGCCAATCTTCCCCCTTCCGGGACGGGAAGGCTAAATTTACCATCAATATCACTTATCGTGCCTACCGTAGAATCTACAATCTTAATTGCAGCCCCAATAATTGGGTCACCAAATTCGTCCACAACAACCCCGGTCACCGTACGTGCATTTTGGGCATAGACGATTTGCGCAAAGGCTTGTATAAAAAGCATACATAAGCCTAAAATGAAATATCTTTTACTCATAGTATTCTGTTATTGTTTATACATTGTATTCATTCTGTTGTCGGAAGCCAACGTGGATCTCCACAACGTTTCGCAATATGCTCCGAGCTACTCAAAGTAAAATCACCGTTAGCAGCATTCACAAACTTTGGCTCTACCTTAATAGCTGTTCCCGAATGGTCTCGTCCATTCTCATCACTAGTATCATAATCAAGGAATCCTCCCGGAACAGCACTATAATAATAAGTATTATATCCAAGTGTATAATTTACATTACCATAATTTCCCGCATTACAGATCCGTCTGAAAACACCTTCAGTTCCTGTGGCCGAACTTACGACACAGTCTGCAAAAATAGTATTCTGCATTTCCAAAAAGAACACAGCACTATTACTGTTTATTACATTATTAAAGAAACGATTGTTAGTGCCAATTTGATAGAACGTACAATTACTCATTTTCCGAAGCGATGTACTCCAGCCAGATCCGCTAAAGTTTGACGGAGTACGTCCTCTCATCTGAACAAAATAGGCAGATCCGGGAACCGTATAATAAATAGTACTGTTTGAAAAGCTCAAATCTTTGATCCAACCTTGACCGTTGAATGCTATAAATATAGTACTTGCTGTATTAATGCTAACCAAGCAATCAGTAATAGACAATGACGACAAAGCATAACCATTATTACAGTAATATAATGGTACGGGAAGATCTTTTATAGTACAAGATTGGAAAACATAAGGCTGCTGCACTATACCGGCTTCTGTGCTATTGAACATAACGACACCTCTACTATTAGAAGCACTGTAAGTATCAGCATCAAAATCAAAATCTATAAACTTAATTTTTAGACCAGCTCCGCGATTTATAAAAGAAGCATTTCTTTTCATTGTCAGTTTGGCATGATTTACTTTGTCGCCACGAATAGTCAATGTAGTCGTTCCTAAATCAATATTACCATCCATTTCATATACACCACCTGCCACTAATTCATAAGCTATTTCTTCTTCTCCTTCTGCAAGAGGATCAATCGGATTTGCCGTAAAATATTCGGTCAGATTAGTTCCTGTTGGTATTGTTTCACGTACTCGAACCAATGTATTATAAGTCATTTCCGTAGCTGCAACAGCATCAGCGTTATTATACTTCTGATTTCCTAATGCTCTGACTGCAACCTTATACTTTGTATCTTCAGTAATATCACGCGTAATCGTACATTTATCTACGACTTCATTCTCTTCGCCTATAACAACTGGATTGTCAGGATCATCAATATTATAAAATGTCACTTGGTACCCACCGGCTCCTAGCACTACCGGCCATTTAATTTCCAGAGACGTAATATCTACGTTTCTGGTAAAAGTCCAACCTTCAGTCGACGGTGATTCCAAGGTTACCCCCTGAACTTCCGATGAGAAGGTCCAATCATCCTTGTATCCATCGACACAAGAACTAAAAAGAAGTATAGCTGCCGCAAATGCCAAACTATCCCTTTTTACTCGCAAGAATAAATGTTTACTCTTCATAGATTAAATTTTAATTTATATAAAATGATATATTACATCATCAGACATCTATT
>CDZA01066491.1_pt1 | contig 23833 bp, 14 predicted proteins | sample 554881 | NCBI WGS metagenome assembly CDZA01 (sample SAMEA3182082, study PRJEB8094) | gut metagenome | biome: human; feature: gut; material: Stool; isolation source: human stools | place: Canada | collected 2012-12-04
AAAACGCCCGCGACGCCGGAACGCAGCTTGCCCGCTACATTGGGCATGATGTCGCGCACATCAACGATCTCGGGTTGAAGCTGGCGGATGTGCCTTCCGTCAGGACGTATCTGGACCACATACGCCAAAGCTTGCCCTGGGCGCAGTCCATCACCGTCAGCGACGCCGGCGGGACCACCTTTACGGCGGGGAACCCGATGACGCCCCTCCAAGCGGGCGTGCCCCTGTCCGCCGACAGCCCGGTTTCCGTGACCGTGGGCATTGACGAGAGCACGGTATGGGAAGCCTTCCGCTCCATCGTCTACGACACCCTGACCATCATGATCATCGCCATGCTGTTCATGCTGGAGCTTGTGCCCCTGCAGGGCGTGGGACAGGCCGCCGCGCCGTCCGCCGGTGACTCCCTGCCGCCGCGCATCATGCGCCCGATCATTTTTCTGTGCATGTTCGCCATCGATCTGCCCGCTTCCTTTATCCCTCTGCGGATAGCGGAAATGGATCTCGGCCTGCTTGGGCTCCCGCCCGATGTGGTGATGGGCCTCCCGCTGTCGTTTGAAATGTGCGCGGTGGGCATAGGCATCCTCATAGGCAGTTTTTGGAGCCAAAAGAGCGGCTGGCGGCCCCTTCTGCTGTGGGGGGCGCTGCTGGTGGCGCTCGGCAACGTCGCAAGCGGCCTTGTCTCGGATTCCCTCGCCTATATCCTCTCCAGAGGCGGCGCGGGGTTCGGCTACGGCCTCATCAACCTCGCCGGGCAGGTCTTCGTCGTGTCGCACTCCTCGCCCGAGCACCGGGCCGGGAACCTCTCCGCGCTCGTCGCGGGCCTATACGCCGGGTTCCTGTGCGGCAGCGCCTTCGGCGGGCTCATCGCGGATAACCTCGGGTATGCGTCGGCCTTCCTCGTTTCGGCGGGATTGATGGCCATCATCGGGATCTTCCTCCATTTCGCGCTGCCCCGCGAGGCGTGGACTCCCGAACCGTCGGCCTCAGGGCGCATCTCCCTGCGCGGGCTCGGCGCCTTTTTCTCGGACATCAAGATGGCGGGCCTGCTGCTGGGCAACATCTTCCCCTGCGCCTTTGTGACCGTGTGCCTGTTCCAATTCTTCCTTCCCGTGTCGCTCAGCCAGGCCGGGGTCAGCCCGGCGGGCATCGGGCGGGTGTTCCTGCTGTTCTGCCTCGTGATCATCTACCTCGGCCCCTTCTTCGGGAGGGCCGTGGACAAGTCGCCCAACAAGCTCGTCTGGCTCGTGGGCGGCGGGTTCCTGTGCATCGGCGGCATCATTGCCCTGCTCCTTCTCGACGGGCTCGCGGCGGCTTTCGCCTGCGTGGCGCTGCTCGCCCTGTGCAATGCCATCGTCGCCAGCGCGCAGGGAACCTATGCGCTCGAAATCCCGGTTTCCCGGCAGGTCGGATCCGGCAGGACGGTGGGGATCTACAATATCACCGAACGGCTCGGCCAAATGCTCGGCCCGGTAGCTCTCGGGCAGGTGATCGCCCTGTGGGGCGTGAATTCGGGACTGCTCGGGATGGCGGCGGTCCTCGCCGTCCTGAACATCCTTTTCGCCCTGACCGGGCGCTTGGCCAAGGCTGGCGCATGACGGATTGCCGCCCTCCCCTTGAGGGGACCAGCTTCCGCTTTTTGCATAGCCGCCACATATTTTCCGCAAAGCGCCTCCTCCGATCCTCCTCCGTGCGCCGCAGTATGGCATTTCACGCGGGAGGGTTCCTTTCCGGCCCGCTTTTTGCTTTGTTCCTTGCAAGAGACAACGATGCGCAATAGTGTTGGCACCGCTGGATGCCGCCTTGCAAAGGAGCACACATGATTGATCCGCTGGCTATGCCCATCTTCAAGCCTCTTTGGGAGGCCTTTCCCTATCTTCCCGGCTGTTTTGCGGCATGGCGCGGCATGAGCCTCGGTGAAATATCCGCTTCGGCCTACGCGACGGCGGACGGGGAACGTCGGCCTTCCGACGCCATCGTGGACTGCATGGCGAAACACGCGGCACGAAGCCTCGGCAACGATGTTGGCCAAGCGGTCAAGCGGTATTTTTCCCGGAACAGCGCCGTCCTGTCGGCGAATCTGCACGGCATCGACTGCCTGCCTGAAATGGTGCAGGCCGTGCCGTTTTTCGGCCTTGACCGTCTGGCCGGCGGCACACCGGGGGCCGTAATCCCCGTGCTGTCCTGCGGCGGCGTGTCCCTGCAAAGTTCGGCATACCCGCGCGGGCTGCAATCCTTCCACACGGACGCCCCGGCACGGTTCCCGCTGTTCCGGAGTTCCTGGCAGGATACCGTGGAACTGAATGCCCCCGCCTTGGCCGCAAAGGACGTACGTTCAAGTGCCGCCCACTGGAGGCCGACCAGGGCCTATGAGGAGCGCGGGCTTGGGACGGTGCTGCACCATTTGCTTGACCCGGACACGCTCGCGCTCAAACGGTTTGGGGAACAGGCCGCGCGGGTTAACGCGAAGCTGTACGCCGCCCTGTTTCCGGATGCCCGGCCCGTAGTCGCCTATCTCGAATTGGAGGAAATCGCCCGGGAGCTGCTGATCGGCGATCTTGCCCGGCCCGATTCGGTATTGCACAGGGCGCTGTTTACGCCGGTCCTGCGCGAGGGGCTTTTACGGCGTCTGGCCGGCGTGCGCGGCTGTTGGAGCCCCTGCGTGGCTTCCGGCGGCGAGCTGCCCCGGACAGCCGGGAACGGCACGGCCTTTTTCTGGGGCGTAGACGGGCGCGGGCGGCGGCACCCTCTGCGCCTGTCGCCGGACAACGGCGCGTTCGAATTTCCGGGCTTCCATCTGCCGCTTGTGCCGGAAGCCGTCATCGGAGCCCTGCGCGACCGGAACATCTATCCGGGGCTGTTCGTTTCCTACATGACGCTTGCACTTGAGCACGGACTTTGCTGCCACGGCGGGATTTTCCTCGTGCGCTATCTTCCGACCATGCTCCACGCCGTGCGTGATCTATTCATGGAGTGCGGCGAACCGCTCCCGCCTCTCCCGGGCCGGACGATGTTGGCGGCTTTCGCCATTTCCATGCAAGCCCGAGAAACCGGGAGGCTTTTCCCTGCGGGTATGCTGGAACTGCTCACCTCCGGAGGCATCAGCAGGGCGGACCTGCAACGCCTTGCCGATCTCCCGCTTGAAGCGGTCCTTCCCCTCAGCCTCGCCCGGTGGTGTCTGGACTACACACCCCGCTCGCAGCGGACCCCGGCCTGGGAAGCCGACTTGCGCAATGTGGCGTGGGAAGGGCTCACCATTGAAGTATCATGAAATAAAGGCAGTTCGGCACTTCCCCGATAACAAGGCCCGCTTCTGAAAGAAGGATGCGGCCCTCTGCATCGTACCTTGTGCTCCACAGTGGCTTCAGCACTTCCAGCCAACATCTTCTTTCCATACAAAAAGCTCCACGCATTATCCGTGGGGCTTTTTCCGTTCCGGCCTCATGGAGAAGAATCTGAATGTCGACAGGCCCGGCCATCACCCAAAATGAGGAGTGTCGCGTGATAATCAGATTTTATACATGTCTATGGACATGTTCTTTTTTTCTACAAGCGTGAACACGCCTTTTTTCGTCTTTTCTCCCGAGAACATCCCGATTTCTCACCCTCTTTTATTCCCTTTTTCACAATACGGCGCCCAAGATACGGCCCGGCCCAATTATTGCTTTCCCTTCAGCATGATAGTCCGAGGCTTCATCAGAGGTTGAACATTTGGACAGGCCGCACGGCCTGCGTGAAGAAGGGGATCACCATGTCATTCGCATTGACACGGGAAGGGATAAAGCCGGTTGCAAAGGGGTTTGCGCTGGCTTTGGCCCTCTTCCAGATCTGGTTTACCACGGGTTTTGGGGTGCTTGACGGCTCCATGATGCGTGTCATGTTTGTGTCGTTTATCACAGTGCTCGTTTTTCTGTTCATACCTTGCCGTAAATACAAGGAAAACGAGAAAGAACCCACGCTGTTTCTGCTTATCGACCTGTGCTGCGCGGGTCTCGCCATCGCCACGGCGGTCTACTTCGCCCTGCATCTGACCGAAATCACCACCCGTATGCGCTACATCGACGACGTAACCCCGGCGGCCAAATTCTTCGCCGCCGCAACGGTCCTGCTCGTCCTCGAAATCACCCGCCGCACCACGGGCTGGGCGCTGGTCATCGTGGCCTCGACGCTTATCCTGTACGCCTTCTTCGGAGACATGCTGCCCCGCGCCGTCAAGCATACGGGCTTCACCTTCGACGTCATCGTCGAACATCTTTTCCTGCTCAATGAAGGCGTGTACGGCATCCCGATCGGCGTGGCGACGTCGACCCTGTTCGGGTTCATCATGTTCGGGGCGTTCCTCGAACGCTCCAAGATGAGTTCCATCTTTATGGATCTCGCCTGCCTGCTCACCCGCAACTCGCAGGGCGGGCCCGCCAAGGTCGCCATTTTCGCCTCGGCCCTGTTCGGGACCATCTCGGGAAGCGCCGCCGCCAACGTCTACGGGACCGGCACCTTCACCATCCCGCTCATGAAGAAGGTCGGCTACCGCGCCCCCTTCGCCGGCGCGGTGGAAGCCGTCGCCTCCACCGGCGGGCAGCTCATGCCCCCGGTCATGGGGACCGCCGCCTTCCTGATGGCGGATCTGTCCGGCGCGGGTTACCTCAACGTCGCCAAAGCCGCCCTGCTCCCGGCGATCCTCTATTATCTCGCCCTGCTCGTCATGATCCACTTTGAAGCGGTCAAGAATGACCTTGGCAAGCTCTCGCCCGACATGGTCCCCGAAACCAAGTCCGTGGTCAGCCGCCTCTACTACCTCGTACCCATCGCCGTGCTGATCCTGCTGCTCGGCATGGGCCGGAGCGTGGTCTTCTGCGCCAACATCGCCACGCTGAGCATCGTCCTGCTCGCCATGCTCAAGGCCGAGACCCGTTTCACCTTCAAATCCTTCATAGAAGCGCTCGTCGCCTCCTCGCGCGGGGCCCTGATGGTTTCGGCCTGCTGCGCCTGCTCCGGCCTCATCGTGGGCGTGCTTTCGCTTACCGGCATCGGCTACAAGTTCATCAACCTGATCACCATCCTCGCCGGGGACAGCCTGTTCCTGCTCATGGTCTACCTCATGCTGACCAGCTTCGTGCTCGGCATGGGCATCCCGACCACTCCCGCCTACATCGTGGTCGCCACCCTCGGCGCACCCGCGCTCATCAAGGCCGGGGCCCCGCAGCTCGTCGCCCACATGTTCGTGTTCTACTATGCGATCCTGTCCTTCATCACCCCGCCCGTGTGCGTCGCGGCCTTCGCGGGGGCTGCCATCGCCGAAAGCAAGGCCATGGAGACGGGCTTTATCGCCCTCAAGCTCGGCATCGTGGCCTTCATCGTGCCCTACATGTTCGTCTATCAGCCCGCGCTCCTCGGCATCGGCGAAACGCCCGAAATCATCTGGGCCGCCATCACAGCCATCATCGGCGTCATCGGCATCGCGGGCGGTATGCAGAGCTGGCTTCTGTGCTCGACCTCCGCATGGGAACGCGCCTTCCTGCTCATCGGCGGGCTGACGCTCATCTATCCCGGCCTCTCCACCGACATCATCGGCTTCGGGCTCCTCTTCTCCGTAGGCATCGTCCAGATGCTCCGCCGCAGGAGAGCACCCATCGCCGCATAACCCCGCTCCGGCAGGAGCCCTTCCTGCGGGTGGTCCACCCGGCATCCCGCCCGCGGGAAGGCTGTTTCGGTCCCACAATCATTTCACATAAACAGCTTCAAGGAGTTTTAAGATGATCATCGATTTCCGTATGCGGCCCCCGGCACGGGGTTTCCTGAACATCGGCGTCTACGACGACGTGGCCCGCACCGCAAAGCTCACCGAATGCTTTTCCATGAAACAGGCCCCGTCCGTCGCCCGGAAATCCCCCGAACTGATGCTTCAGGAAATGGACACCGCCGGGGTGACGATGGGCGTCATCCCGGGCCGCAACGGCCACTTCAAGGGGTCCATCTCCAACGACGACATCATCAGCCTGCTGGGTGATTTTCCGGGCCGTTTCGTGGGCATGGCCGGGCTCAACGCCTCCAAAAGGGAAGAGTCGCTGGAAGAAATCCACCGCACCGTGCTGAACGGCCCCCTCAAGGGCATCTGCATGGAGCCCGGCGCTCTGGACAAGCCCATGTACGCCGACGACCCGCGCATCTATCCCATTTATGATCTGTGCGAACAGCACCGCATCCCGGTCATCCTGATGCTCGGAGGCCGGGCCGGGCCGGACATCACCTACAGCGATCCCAAGATCATCAACCGCATCGCCGCCGACTTCCCGAAGACCAACTTCATCATTTCGCACGGCGGCTGGCCGTGGGTGCAGCAGATCCTCGGCGTGTGCTTCTTCCAGAAAAACATCTATCTGTGCCCGGACATGTATCTCTTCAACTGCTCGGGCGCGGCGGATTACATCATGGCGGCGAACAACTTCATGCAGGATCGCTTCCTGTTCGGCACGGCCTACCCGCTGATGCCCATCGTGGAGTGCGTGAGCCATTTCAAGGGGCTTTTCAAGCCTGAAGTCCTGCCCAAGCTCCTCTATAAGAACGCGGCGAAGCTTCTGAACATCGAACTGCCCGAGGAGGCATAGATCATGACCTGCAAGCATCTCTTCAAGGCCGTAGCCCTTGCCCTTTCCCTCGCCGTGGGTGCCGCTCCCGCCCTCGCCAAGAACTTTACCGAACTCAAGGCCGCGGCATCGCCCGCCGGCGGCGCGTGGTACGTCGGCATGGGCGCGATGGGCAAAGCCATTTCCACCATGTATCCCGAGCTTGACGTCTCCCTCTTCCCCGGCGGCGGGCTCGCCAACGTCATGCACGTCGAGAAGGGCGCGAGCGACTTCGGCATCGCCGCGCACAGCGTCATCTTCGCGGCGGCCAAGGGCATCGATCCCTACAAGAAGCCCACGGAAAACGTCATGGGCCTTCTCAACCTGCACGACTCAACCCGGATGCACTTCATCGTGAACAAGGCTTCCGGCATTACGTCCCTCGCCCAGATCAAGGAAAAGAAGATGCCCATCCGCATCTCCATGTCCCACACCGCCGGGAATTCCTATCTGTTCGGCAAGTGGATCCTTGAGGAATACGGCATCAGCCAGCAGGACATCACCGCATGGGGCGGCAAGATCTACACGCCTTCCACCAACGACGCCGCCAGCATGATGAAGGACGGCCAGCTTGACGTGGCCCTGTGGATCGGACCCGGCGAAGCCTTTATTGTGCAGGACATGATGAACAGCGTCGATCTCGACATCCTGCCCGTGGACGAGAACGTCATCAAGGCCGTGGGCGAAAAGTACGGCCTCCAGCGCGACGTGATCCCGGCGTCGTTCTACGGCGGCAAGTTCGGCAAGGACATCGTCACCGTATCCGCCAGCACCGAACTCATGATCAACAAGAACGTCTCCGAGGACATCGCCTACAAGATGGTCAAGGCCATGTGCGAAAAGCGCGACGACATCGTGATCGCCAGCCCGTTCTGGAAGTCCTTCATGCCCGAGAAGGCGGGTCAGGGGCTCGCTCTGCCGCTGCATCCCGGCGCGGCAAAATACTACAAGGAAAAAGGCTGGCTGTAGAAAACTGAAAGACTGAGGGGCTCCTCGCCCCTCAGACTCCCCCGGCAGGGGAATCATTCCCCTGCACCCCCGGATGGAGGGTGGGGAATGTTTTCAATCTTTCCCTGTGTCAAAAAGAAAGACGCGCGGCAGTGCCTCGCGTCTTTCTTTAAGTGAAACGAACTGTCGGCCTGCTTGCTTCGCTTATTCTCTATTCGCCGGAACGAACTCCTGTTGCACAGCCTCCCCCTCCAAATTTCCCAACGCCCTTCCTCCCTGACCCTACCGGCACTCGTCCGGCGACAGGCCGAAACGGCGCATCTTGACGTACAGGCCGCTCCGGGAAATGCCGAGGGCCTTCGCGGTCGCCCGGATGTTGCCCCCGGCCTCCTGAAGCGCCCGGACGATGGTCTCCTTCTCCTGATGCGAAAGGAGCCCGCGAGGGACGGCGGGACGCGGCGCGCCCCCCGGTATGCCCTCGTGATTGAGGATGTTCGCGGGCAACACGTCAATGTCGATGGAGGGCACCCCTTGCGACATATGCACCATCCTTTCTATGACGTTTTCAAGCTCACGGATGTTGCCGGGCCACGGGTAACCGAGGAGCACATCCATAGCCCGATCCGTAACCCGCAAGGGGCCGCGCCCGAGGGAGGCGACGAAGTGATCGAGGAAATGGTTGATCAGAAGCGCGATGTCCGAACTGCGTTCGCGCAGGGGAGGCACGTTGAGAGTGAAGACGTTCAAGCGATAGTAGAGATCCTCGCGGAAGGCGTTCTGACGGATGGCGTTTTCAAGATTGCGGTTCGTGGCGGCGAGCACCCGCACGTTGACGAGGCGGGTGTGTTTCCCTCCCACGCGGGTCACTTCGCCGTTCTGGAGCAGACGGAGCAGGCTGACCTGCGCTTCAAGGGGCATCTCCCCGATTTCATCAAGAAAAATGGTCCCGTTGTCCGCCAGCTCGAATTTGCCGGGCTTCCCAAGGCGGCTTGCGCCCGTAAAAGAGCCTTCATCATAGCCGAAAAGCTCGCTCTGCACGAGGTTGCGCGGCAGTGCCCCGCAGTTCACCACGACGAAAGGCGCGTTGGCCCTCCTGCCCCCGTTGTGGATGGACTGCGCGAAAAGTTCCTTGCCCGTGCCGCTTTCCCCGAGGATGAGGGTGGTCACATCGCTCTGGGCCGCCATGCGGGCCATGCGTACGACCTCCTGCGTGGCGGGCGCGTTGCCGACAATGTGATCGAAAGTATAGACGGCCTTGGCCCCGGTGACGCGCACGGCGGATTCCTTGATCCTTTTGGTCTCGCGCAGGGTCAGCACCCGGCCTTTCCCCGATTCCAAGCGGGTGAGCGAAAGCATGCAGTTGAGCGAACCGCCCTTGAGCTGGAGGAACGCTTCCTGATCGCTGAATTGGCCGCTTTCCGAGAGGATCGCCCGGATGATGTCGCTGGAAAAGATGATGTCCTGAATATTGCCGTGCACAGCGTCCGGCGGCAGGTCGAGCATGGCTTGCGCCTTGTTGTTCAGCGTCCGTATCGTGCCGTCGCCTTCCAGCACGACCACCCCTTCATCCAACATTTCAATGATGGCCTTCTGTTCCTGAAGGAGCAGCCGCAGGCGGAGCTGTTCCGCGATGGCGTGGGCCGCCGCTTCCATCATACCCCGGGTATGGTGATGGTACAGGGCGCTCGGGAGCGTCACATTGAGCACGCCGACGATGGCGTTCCGGCTGTCCCTGATGGGGGCCGCCGAGCAGAACCAGCCGTGGAACGAGCGGCAGTAATGTTCCGAAGCCAGCGTCTCCACAGGCGTATGTTCCACGAGGCACGTCCCGATGGCATTGGTCCCCGAGGCGCTTTCCGCCGCGAGGTTGCCCGGCGCGAGGTGCGGGATAGGGTAGCTGCCGGTATTGTCCCAGAGCGCGTGCAGGACGATCCCCTGCGCGTCGGACAGGGAAATGAAGCTGCGCGAAGTGCTGATGGGGTTATACAGCTTTTCCATGATGCTTTTGGCCACCGCCACAAGATCCGCGTTCCGATCGAGCAGCTTTTCCAGCGCGGCGGGGCTGAGGGACACTTTTGAGGCGTTGTCCGGCCTGACCCCCTGAAGGCGGCAGCGCTTCCATGAACGCAGGATCAGGGGCCGGACGGCGGATTCGTCCACGGGCTCTTGCCTGTGGAAGCGCTCCCACTGTTCAAGGACCCTTTTGTTCCGCTCGATATGCTCTTCCATGTTCCTCTCCGCACAAAGCGTGTTTACGTATGTCTATTATAAATCATATTCTATGAACATGTCTACAAATACATGCCCACATTTTGCACACCGGGCACACTCTCTGGACGGGGAAGCGAAGATACGGGAACACCGGGGATATTCAGAGCCGCCCACTGTATCGGAATGAATTCCGGGGGTCAGGAAAAAGGCGGAAACGGCCCGGCGCGGCACGCCTCATCCGCCGGAAAGATGGCACATGGCTTGCATTGCCGCAGGCAAGATGTCTTTCTCATCTGGAGGTTCCATGAACACATCTTGTTGCACCAATCCAATCCGCATCAACACGCTGTTGATCAAAAACCGGATTGTCTTCCCCGCCATGTGTACGAAATACGCCGCGCCGGACGGCGGCGTCACGGAGCGTATGCTCCGCTACTACGAAGAGCGTGCCAAGGGCGGGGCCGGGCTTGTCACCATTGAGGCCACATCCGTCGATCCCACCGGCAACTCCTTCTCCCGTGGCCTGAGCATCGCGGACGACGCGCGCCTGCCCGGCCTCACCGATCTGGCCCGCCGCGTGAAACGGCACGGGGCGCGCATCTCCATCCAGCTCCAGCACGGCGGGCGCGCCGCGCTCCCCCAATTTTCGGGCCATGCCGTGCCTCTCGTATCCGCCATCCCCGGCGTGACCCCCTACGACAACAGCGTGATCCTTAGCGAAGAGGAAATCGCCCGCCTCGTGGAATGCTGGGGCAAGGCCGCCATCCGTGCCCGCGAAGCCGGGTTTGACGCCGTGGAAATCCACGGGGCGCACGGCTATCTCATCAGCCAGTTCCTTTCCCCCTATACCAACCGGCGCACCGACAGATACGGCGGTTCGCTGGAAAACCGTATGCGCTTCGCCCTTGAGGTCTGCCGCAAAGTCCGCGAGTCCGTGGGGCCGGATTTCCCGGTCACCTACCGCATGAGCGCCGTTGAAGGGCTTCCCGGCGGCACCACGCTGGAGGATTCCGTCGCCCTCGCCAAGCGGCTGGTAGCCGACGGCATCGACGCTTTGCACGTTTCCGTGGGGCTGCGCGAGACGAATTTCATGGTTTCCCCGCCCGCCTGCGTGGAGAAGGGCTGGAACGCGCCCCTTTCCCGCGCCGTGCGCGACGGCGTTGAGGCCGCCGTGCCCGTCATCGTGGCGGGCCGCGTAGCCGACGAGCAGACGGCTCAGGGCATCATCGATCGCGGGGATGCGGACATGGTGGCGATGGGCCGTGCGCTCATTGCCGATCCGTTCCTGCCCGCCAAGGTCGCGGCGGGCGAGGCCGGAGACATCATCCGGTGCGTGGGCTGCAACGAGGGCTGCGTAGCCGGATCCGCGCGGGGAACGGGCGTCGGGTGCGCCCTGAACCCGTTGTCCGGTGCGGAAGGCAAGTATGATCTCGATCCCGTGGCGTCCCCCAAGAAAGTCGCAGTCATCGGCGGCGGCCCCGCCGGGATGCAGGCCGCCCTTGCCGCCCGGTTTCGGGGGCATACGGTGGATCTGTATGAAAAATCGGATCGCCTCGGCGGTCTGCTCAACGTGGCTTGCAAGCCCCCGCACAAGGAAGATCTGGGCCATGTCACGGGCTGGTTCGAGCGACAGTTGAAGCGGGCGGGCGTCGGGCTGCACCTCGGGGCCGCCCTCACGCCCGAAGCGGTACGGGATCTCGGCGCGGACGCCGTGATCGCCGCCACGGGCAGCTCCCCGGTATTCCCTGGCTTTTGCCGCAAGGCCCGGAACGCGGTGGTAGCCCAGAGCATCCTCTCCGGTGAAGCCAAAGCCGGGAAAAAGGCGCTCGTCATCGGCGGCGGGCTTATCGGCTGTGAAACCGCCGAGTTCCTCGCCGCGCAGGGTTCGGATGTGACCATCCTCGAACTTCAGCCCGAATTGGCGAAGGATATGGAATCACGTACCCGCCGTTATCTGATGCAGCGCCTCAGGGAGTACGGCACGCGCATCCTTACCGGTACACAGGTGCTTGAAGTCACCGAAGAAGGCAAGGTGAAGGCCAAATTCCCTTCCGGCTCGGAACGCTGGCTTGACGACTTCGACACGCTCGTGATCGCCGTGGGCTACCGGGCCGAAAACGCCCTTGCCGCCGAGCTTGAAGAGATGGGCTGCCCCTGCGTCCGTGTGGGGGATTGCGCCTCCGTCGGCAAAATCCTGACCGCCATCGAGTCCGGTTTTCAGGCCGGGTGTTCCATCAAGTAAGCGCCCGCTGCGGACGCACCGCCCCAACAGGCCCGCAAGGGCCGGGAGAAATATCATGATCATTGATTTCAGGCTCCGTCCCGCCACGCGCGGTTTTCTGAATATGCACATCTTCCGCAATCAGGAACGCATCGCCAGCTGGAGCGGCAAGCTCGGCATGGTTCCCCCGCCGTCCGCCAAACAGGGCGACATGGAGCTGATGCTCAAGGAAATGGAGGAAGGCGGCGTGACGCTGGGTGTCGTGCCGGGCCGTCAGGCCAACGCCTTCATGGGCAACGTGCCCAACGAGGACATCGCCGCCATCGTCGCGGATTACCCGGGAAAATTCATCGGCGTCGCCGGGATCGATCCGACGAACCGCCCCAAGGCGCTGGAGGAGATCGAGCGTTTCGTGGTGAACGGGCCGCTCAAGGCCGTGGGCATGGAGCCCGGCGTGCTGGCCAGCCCCATGTATGCCGATGACCGCCGCATCTACCCCATATACGAATACTGCGCCGAGCACGGCATCCCGGTGCTGCTCATGGGCGGCGGGGGCAACGGCCCGGATCTCAGCCACAGCAACCCGATCATCATCGACCGGGTGTGCGGCGACTTCCCCGAAATGACCGTGATCAACACGCACGGCGGCTACCCGTGGGTTACGGAAATCCTGTTCGTGGCCTTCAAGCGCCCCAACCTGTACCTCTGCCCTGACATGTACATGTACAATATGCCCGGCGTGAGCGATTACGTCATGGCCGCCAATACCTTCCTCTCCGAGCGTTTCCTGTTCGGCACGGCCTATCCGTTCATCGGCTTCCGCGAAGGCGTGGAGCAGTTCAAGGCTCTGCCCTTCAAGCCTGAAGTCTTGCCCAACCTGCTGTACCGCAACGCGATCAAGGCGCTCAAGCTCGATATCCCGTGCGGGGAATAATCCCCCGGCGGGACGCTTTCAGCCCCTGTTGAGGGCGTCCCGCCGGACGCACGTCCCCCCTTATTCCCGAAAAAGCCGACGACGGAAAGCATTTCCGCCGGAAGGCTTTGCTGCGCCCTCCCGTCCGGCGGGCGCGGCTTTCACGGAGGCCCTATGTCCCCCCATTCATCCAAAGCCATGACCCGACATGCATGGTTTATTTTTTCCATTTTGACCATCTGCTATGCGCTCGTCAGTTTCTTTCGGACATCCACGAGCACCCTCGCCGTGGACATCATGCGCGAATTCGCCGTCGGCGGCGGGCTCATGTCGGTCATGAGCTCCGCCTATTTTTACCCGTACGGGTTCATGCAGATCCCGGCGGGCATCCTTTCGGACCGCTGGGGTTCGCGCAACACCATCGCCTCGTTCCTCCTCATCGGGGCGGCGGGGTCGCTCCTATTCGCCCTTTCCGGCTCGGTAACGGCGGCGACGGCCGGCCGCGTGCTCATCGGCGTCGGCATGGGCATGGTCTTCGTGCCCGCCTTGCGGGTGATCCTGTACTGGTTCCCTCCGGCACGGCACGCCCTCGGCACGGGCTTGATCCTTTCCCTCGGCACGGGCGGTATGCTCCTCGCCACCTATCCGCTCATGCTGCTCTCGCAGGCCGTGGGCTGGCGCGGCAGTATGTTCGCGGCTACGGCGGCGACCGTGCTTGTGGCCGGCGCCACATGGCTGTGGGTACGCAACCGCCCCGAAGAGGCCGGGTACGCCCCGGCATGGGTTTCCATCGCTCCCCGCAAACACCCCGCCCCGCCCTTGCGTGAAACCATGCTCCGCATCGTCCGCAGCCGCACCTATTGGAGCGTATCCACATGGTTCTTCTGCATGTACGGGTCGTTCTACGCCATGACCGGGCTCTGGGCCGGGCCGTATTTCATTCAAGGCTACGGCCTCGACAAGGGCACGGCGGGCGGCATCCTTTTCTGCATGGCCCTCGGCGCGGTGGTCGGCCCGTCGCTGGTGGGGGTCGTCGTGACGTGGGTCCGGTGGTCCAAGGGTGTCTTGCTCCTCGCCGCCAGCGGCGTCACCATCCTGCTCGCCGCGCCGCTGCTTGCGGATCATCCCGTGCTCCCCACCTCCCTGCTCCCGGCCTGGAGCCTCGCCTTCGGCATCTTCTGCGGCGGGTTCGGCGGCATCGCCCTCACCAAGGTACAAGAGGACTTCCCACCCGAAATCGTGGGCACGGCCACCGGGATGATCAACATCTACTCCTATATCGGGACGGCCCTGCTTCAGCTCGCCAGCGGGTGGATCATGGAAGCGCAGGCCCCCGGTCAGGCCGCCTACGGCATCGGACAATACGCCTCCATGTTCATCCTGTTCATGGCCATGTTCGTGACCGCCTTTTCCGCAACCCTGCTCGGCCTCGGCAAGAGCCGGGGCAATGCGACGGATGTCTTTTCCCCAATGGGCGAAGGCGAAACCAAGAGCGCCTGAGTTTCAGCCACCTTGGACGGCACCGGAGGGAGGAATCCCTTTAATGTGAGAGCCCACACGGGGTATGCCTCCTCCGGCCCCTCCACTTCCCTACTAGGCTTCGCTGATGGGAAAACGGCGCGCGGGGAATTCATTCAGGTTTGCGCGGAATGCCTTTCCCCATGCTTTTTCCCATAGGCGAAATGCCGCCCACGATGCCTTTCATTTACCCCCACCACGTTTTCCGTTGAGCGGCAATGCCGCCGAGGGAAATACGCATAAGCTCAAAGCACAACCCGCGTGCCAGCGGGAATTCACCCGCTCCCACTTGTGCCGACTCCGGCGCGCCCGCACTGACGGGGGAACCTCTTGCAGGGCCAGGGGGGCAAAGCCTCCCAGTAAAGCACGAAGCGGAGCCCCAGCGGGACTCGGGCATTTTCCGTTTGCCCGGCGGAGGCTTTTCCGGTATCACTTTCTAGTATGTAAAAGGCGATAATCTGTTTTTTTCGCAGTGTTCAGGCTAGTAGGTTTTTCTCCGGATGGTCACTCCATGCCCGCACTCATGATTCAGGCGCCGGATCAGGCGTCCCCAGCCCTGCACGCAGCCTTGTATGCGGAATGGCAAAAATTCCGCGACGGGACCGCCCCCGTGGATCCCGAATATATCCCCCCGTTCATCCTCGCCTCCTGGGAGCGCTGCCGGGAATCCGGCATTACCACGGAAGCCAACAGCATTGTACGCGTGGACGCGCTGCTCCTTGAGCAGGCCCAGCGCCTCAACAGCGATCTGCTGTGCAGCGCCCGTTCCATCATGGACAAACTGTTTTCCGTGGTGCGCGCCACGCGGTGCAGCATTTCGCTGACAGACGGCTCAGGGCTCGTACTGCACACTCTGCGGAGTGAGGGCGACGGGCCCGACGTGCTTCCCGGCCAGATCGCCCGGAAGCCGTATCCGGCACCAACGGCATCGGGACTTGCCTTGTCGAACGGGAGACCGTGACCATCATCGGCGCACAGCACTATTGCGCCCGGCATCATGTCTGGAGCTGCACCGCATCCCCCATCCGCTACGAAGACGGCACGCTTGCAGGCGTCCTCAATGTTTCCATCGCCCGGGAATCCTATCATCTGCATACGCGGGGCATGGTGGAGGCTTCGGCCCACGCCATCGCGGAACAGCTCCACCTGCGGGCCGCTCTCGGCAGGCAGCGTGCGATCATGGAAGTGCTGGACGAGGGCATCCTTGAGGTCGGCGCCTCGGGTGAAATCCATTCCGCCAATGGGCGCGGGCTATCCATGCTCGGGCTGGAGGCGTTGCCGCCCCATCTCCACTTGCGGGACGCGGTGCTTTCCGAGGCAGTGCGCCGCGACATCCTTGACGAACACAATGCCTTTCAGGATCGGGAAGCCCTGCTGCATACCGCGAACGGCACGCTCCCGTGCGTGCTCTCCTTCGCGCCGCTCGGTATGGGCAAGGGCGGCGTGTTGGCCCTGCGCGAATCGCGCCGCCTGTGCGGGTTCGCGGCCCGCACCATCGGGGCCGGGGCGGTCTACGCGCTTGACGATATTCCGGGCGATTCCCCCGCCATTGCCCAGGCACGGGAGGCGCTCCGCCGCGCCGCGCGGCATGACGCTCCGGTCCTGCTCACGGGTGAGGAAGGGACGGAGCGGCACGGCTTCGCTCAGGCCATCCACAACGCGGGACGCCGCCGGGAGGCCCCCTTCGTCGCCGTGCACTGCGGAGGCATCCCGCGCAGCCTTATGCGCAGCGAACTGTTTGGATTCGATGGGGAAGGCGGCAGGCCCGGCAAATGCGAGCTGGCGGATGGCGGCACGCTGTTCCTCGACGGCGTGGAAGCCCTCCCCCTGACGGCACAGATAGGGATCGTGCGCCTGCTGCGCGGCGGAGAAACCGCCCGCGTCGGCGGAGGGCAAGGCCGCACAGTGAACGTCCGCCTTATCGCCGGGGCAGGCCCGGGGCTTTCCGAAGCCGTACGCGAAGGGCTTTTTCTTAAAGAGCTGCATGAACTTTTACGGGAATATACCATAACGGTTCCACCGCTGCGTGAAAGGCGTTCGGACATTGAGGCTCTTGCCGCCCGTTGCGCTTCCCGGTTCGCGCAGGCCCTCGGCAAACAGCCGAAGCCCATCGCCCCCGAAGCTATGGAGGCTCTGCTCAGGTATTCGTGGCCCGGCAATGTCCGGGAGCTGGAAACCGTTCTGGAGCGGGCCGTGGCCCTTGCCGAAGGCGACGTCATCGGGCTTTCCGATCTTCACGCCCGGATCTCCGCGGCCGAGGTTTCCGTACCCACAGGAAAACCGCTGCCCGGCCACGAAGCGAAACGCCTGCTCGCCGCGCTCGAACGGACGGCGGGCAATGTCCGCGAAGCCGCCAAACTCCTCGGCATCTCACGCGGCGGCTTCTACGTGAAGCTCAAAAAACTCGGCCTCAACCCCGACGAATACCGCTAGCCATAACGCCTGACGCCTCCGGATGTGACCGGAAGTATGCTCTCTGCGATCCTTCCGGCTCATGGCGGCCATGCCGGTATCGCGTTCTTCATCCATAATCCCTTCCCCCTGACCTTCCAGGTCGTCCCTTGCGGCCATTTCTCCCATAAATGGCCTCCTCAAGCTGTGTCCATAAAAAAGACATGTTCATATACACATGGTTTCAATATGAACAGCATTGAAGACACTTTTCACGATATGCCTTTCTAATGTTGCAAAATGATTCTTCTTTTCCGTACATCCGTGTAACATGCTGATATTGGCCCACTCTTTGCTGTTCTCATAGGCAGGATACCGTTACAGGGGCAATCCGGTCCCCATCCTGGAGAGAAACGGCTTTCCGTGGGGGATCAGATTCTTTTCAATCTTTCGCTGTGGTTGCGTCGTGGGACAGTCCGCGTGGCGGGCAGCAGCCCCTCCGATTGAGCGAAAAGACACAAACGGTTGCACCAATCCAAAACGCTTGAGGAGAAACTGAGGAGAATCCCATGAAGAAAGTGATTACCCTGCTGCTTGCCGCCGGTCTGGTCATCGGCGCCGCATCCGCCGCCAACGCCGTGGACATCAAAGCCAAGGGCCTATGGCACAATGCCATGTCCTTCGCGGACCGTAATTTTGAAAAACACAACGGCTCCGACAAGATGCAGAATGCCACCCGTATCCGTACGCAGATCGACGTCATCGCGTCGGAAAGCCTCAAGGGTGTCGTCTATTTTGAAATCGGGCCCCAGAACTGGGGCAAGGGCGCGGACGGCGCGTCCCTCGGCACTGACGGCAAGGTGGTCAAGGTCCGCTACAACTACGTTGACTGGGTCATCCCCCAGACGGACGCCAAGGTCCGTATGGGCCTCCAGAACTTCAGCCTGCCCGGATTCGCCCTTCCGAACGTCATCCTCGGCGGCGGCGGCGCGGACGGCGCGGGCATCACCCTGTCCACCCAGTTCACCAAGAACATCGGAGCCACCCTCTTCTGGCTGCGCGCCGAAAACGACAACACCGACAGCGCCACCGACTACGGCAAGCAATACCACTACAGCGACGCCATGGACTTCACGGGCATCACCCTGCCCCTCAAGTTCGACGGCGTGAAGGTGACCCCGTGGGCCATGTATGGTTTTGTGGGCCGCGACAGCTTTGAAAACGCCGGGGCCTCCGGTGACCAGAAGAAACTGTTGCAGGGCCTGCTGCCTCTCGGCGTGAGCAACAAGACCCTGACGGGCAACAGCCTGACCGATCGCCACGGCGACGCGTGGTGGGCCGGGTTCACGACAGAACTGAAGGTGCTTGATCCCTTCCGCTTCGCCCTCGACGCCACCTATGGCCGTGTCGATCTCGGCGAAGGCCTCAGCACCAAAGGCAAGAAGATCGACGTCAAACGCGAAGGCTGGATCGTGTCCGCCCTTGCCGAATACAAGATGGAATCCGTCACGCCCGGCCTCACGGCATGGTATTCCTCCGGCGACGACGCCAACGTCAACAACGGTTCCGAGCGCCTGCCCACCATCAACCCCGACGTGAAGGTGACTTCCTACGGCTTCGACGGCACGAACTTCTGCCGCGCCCAGCAGGTCCTCGGCACCAGCGTCGACGGCACGTTCGGCATCGTGGGCCACTTGAAGGACATTTCTTTCTTTGAAGACCTCAGCCACACCCTCCGCGTGGCCTTCTATCGGGGTACCAACAATACCGAAAATGTCCGCCAGAAGATGATCACGAAGCCCTCCGAAACGGTTTCCTCCATGTACTACATGACCACCGCCGACAAGGCGTGGGAAGTGAACGTCGATTCGGAATACAAGATTTACAAGAACCTCAGCCTGTTCCTCGAACTCGGCTACATCCGTATGGATCTCGATTCCAACGTCTGGAAAGACTACGAATCCAAGAAGAACAACTTCAAGGGCGCGGTCTGCGTTCTCTACTCCTTCTAGCGGATTCCCGTCATCCCCACGGCTCCGGCGGCCCTTCCTCCGCCGGAGCCCTCACTTTGCCCGAAATCCCGCCCAACGCGGGTCAACCATACATTCTACACACGCAAGGAGACGGCATGAGCACCGGACAATTCCATAAGCTCCTGTCACCGCTTTCGCTCGGAAGCGGCCTCACCCTGAAAAACAGGATGATCAAGGCCCCCCAGTCAAGCTGGTTTTTTGAGGACGACGGCTCGGCCGGGGACAGGGTCATTGACTTTTACGAAGCCATCGCCGCCGGCGGGGTCGGGCTTGTGATCGTATCCGCCATCACATGGCGTTCCGACCATCCCGCCGGGGCTTACGGCGCGCTCCACGACGACCGGTTCCTCCCCGGCATGAAGCGCCTCGTGGAACGCTGCCACGCGCACGGCTGCCCCGTGTTCTGCCAGCTCCACCACTCCGGGGCCTCGGCCATGACCGGACACGGCGGCGGCCTGCCCATCGGCCCCTCCGATCTCGGGCCGGATGAAATCCCCTGTCCCCCGCCGGTGGGCAAGCCCACGCGAGGCCTCACCGCCGAAGAAATCGCGGAGGACAAGGAACTCTATTTCAAGGCCGCTGAACGCGCCAAAGCCGCCGGGTTTGACGGCATCGAAGTCCACTGCGCGCACGGCTACTATCTGGAAAGCTTCGTGAGCCGGGTCTGGAACCGCCGCGACGACCAGTATGGCCCCCAGAGCCTCGAAAACCGTACCCGCCTGCCTCTCGAAATCATCGCCGGGCTGCGCGAGCGTCTCGGCGAGGACTATCCCCTCGGCCTGCGCATGAACGGTCAGGAGTGGGGTGCCGACAAGGGGCTGACCATCGCGGAAACCGTGGCCATCGCCAAGATTTTCGAGGGCGCGGGCGTGCGGTACATCAGCGTGTCCGGCTACGGCTTCGGGCCGCTGCCGTTCCGCTATCTGCCCGACTACTGGCCCTATCCCGAGCCGGAAGAACACATGAAACCCTATTTGAAGGATTTCATGGGCGACGGCCTGCTCATCCCCGCCGCTGCCGCCATCAAGCAGGCTGTGAACATTCCGGTCATCGCCGTAGGCCGTCTTGACGAGGCCAAGGCCGAAAAGATCCTTGAAGAAGGCAAGGCGGATCTCGTGGCCTTCGGGCGTGTTCTCTGGGCCGACCCGGAATTTCCCCGCAAGGTCGCGGAAGGCCGCATTGAGGATATCGTGCGCTGCACGCGCTGCGGAACCTGCGAAGATCCGCCGGTGGGCCGCCCGCGCCGCTGCCGGGTCAACCCCGCCATGGGCCGGGAAAGCCTTTTCGCCATCCGGCCCGCCGAAAAGAAAAAGAAGGTTGTGGTCATCGGCGGCGGCCCCGCCGGAATGGAGACGGCCCGCGTCGCCGCCCTGCGCGGGCATGACGTGACGCTGTTTGAAAAAAGCTCGCGGCTCGGCGGGAAGTTGCCCCTCGCGGCAATGATCAAGGGCGTGGAAGTCGAGGACGTGCGCCCCGTCATCAGCTATCTGACCACGCAGGTCGGCAAGTTGAACATCAAGGTCAGGCTTGGCGAGGAAGCCACCGTATCCAAGATCCTTGCCGAAAAGCCGGACGCCGTGGTCATCGCCACGGGGGGCCTGTACAGACTGCCCTCGCTCAAGGGCGTCGAAAACCGCAATGTCGCGGGCGTCAACAGCCTGTCGAAACAGGTCAAGCTGCCGTTGCTTGTTTTCGGGCCCGAGCTTTTGAACAAGCTGACCAAACTGTTCCTGCCCATCGGCAAGCGCGTGGCGATCATCGGCGGGCAGATCGAAGGGCTGCAAGGCGCGGTCTTCCTCCGCAAGCGCGGCCGTGAGGTGACGATACTGGAACCTTCCGAGACGTTCGGCAAAGGCATCCCGCCCCGCTATCTTGATCGGCTCAAGCCGTGGCTCGCCAAGAAGGACGTCCAATTGCTCGGCGGCGTGACCTGCGATCAGATCACAGATCAGGGCGTGGTGATCACCACAAAGGACAATCAGCGCAAACTCATCGAAGCCGACACGGTGATGGTGCTCCTTTCGCAGGAACCCGACACCAGCCTGCTCGAAGCGCTCAAGGGCTCGGTCAAGGAGGTGCTCTGCGCGGGCTCGGTCAACGGCGCGCAGGTCGGCAGCCTCATCGTGAACGCCATTGAAGACGGACGCCGGATCGGATGTAATCTGTAAGCAAAAGAAGAATAGACCAGAGGGGAAGAGGGTTTTTCCAGAAAAGCACCTCTTCCCCTTTTGCGTCCGCTTGCCTGTGGCTCTATTGGTACGCTGGGCTATCCGCCTCCCGCCGATCCGCGATCTCGCGTTGCAGGCATTCCAGAAATTTTTCAGCGGCCTTCGAGAAAAACTGGTACTTTTTCCAGGCGATATGCAACCCCACTTCCAGCTTCGGCTCCAGCGGCCTGAAGCACAGCGGGCTGCCGCCGGATGTCCTGACGATCTTGTCCAGACACAGGGCGTATCCCATGCCTTCCTCCACCATGATCGAGGCGTTGTACAGCAGATTGTATGTCGTGGTGATGTTCAGCTTCTCATAACCTTCTCCGAACCATCCTGAAAATTCGTTTTTCACCAGATGCTGGTTGGAAGCGAGGAGCGGAAGGCCCAGCAGATCCTGCGGCCTTATCGTTGGCCTTGCCGCGAGAGGGCAGTCTTTTCGCATCAGCACGCCCCAAATGTCCGTCACCGGCAGCTTGATGAAGTCGTACTTCGACAGATCCGCCGGTTCGATGAAGACGCCGAAATCCACAAGCCCCCTGTCCAGCCGTTCCGTGACGTCATCCGCATTGCCGCTGAACAGGTGGTACGCAATGTGGGGGTACGCCGACTGGAGCCTGTGCGCCGCGCGGGCAATCAGCCGCATGGCGTCGGTCTCGCCGCCTCCGATATGGACATCACCGCTGATGGTTTCTTCCGCCGCGCTGAACTCGGATTCCGTCTTTTCCACCAACGTGACGATCTCCTGCGCCCTCTTGCGGAGGAACATGCCTTCCTCCGTCAGAGAAATCTTCCTTTTCCCGCGCAGGAACAACGTTTTCCCCAGTTCATCCTCAAGCTCCATCATCTGCCGCGACAGCGTGGGCTGGGTGACGTGCAGGGCTTCCGCCGCCCCGGATATGCTTTCCTCCCTTGCCACGGCAAGGAAATAGCGAAGCACCCTCAGTTCCATAGCTCATCTCCGCTTATTACAGACCGCCACGCGCCGTTCGCCCGCATGTCTTCCCCGAATCCGGGTGACACGTGATGACGTCCTTGCCAGCCTGAGAAAACTCTTTGATATGGCGATTCATGCCATGCTTATTAGGCATGGTAAAGGATTCAATATAAGTATTTGCTATTCAATGCCCCCGCTCTTATATGCATGTCACAGGAGAAAGCAACTATGAAAGGTAACCCCAAACAAGACGATCCGCTGATTCAAAACCTGCATGATGCCGGATGCTCACAACAGATCATCGAGCAATTCATGCAGAGCAGAAAGGAAGGGAACATGTTTTGCCAAATACATATTCTTGTAAAACAGCGGAATCTGCTTCTTGAAGACCTCCATAAGGATCAGAACAAGCTGGATTGCCTTGATTACCTTCTTTTTCAACTGAAAAAAGGATGCTGAAACAGTCCTGCCGCGTTCCTTTCAATCCCCAGTCCGATCAAGAATACTCAAACCTCAAAGGAGACAACATGATGTGCGCAATGAAACAGCTCGGTATGACCGCCGCCATTATCGGCACAATGTCCGCCGCCCCGGTTCTGGCTCAGGAAATCCCCGCCGACGCCAGCAATTTCTACAAGAGCGAAAGCGTAACCGTGCGGCAGGTCACATTTCCGAACCAGTACAACATGAACATCGCCGGGAACCTCTTCCTGCCCAAGAATCTGGATCAGAAGACGAAACACGCCGCGATCATCGTCGGGCATCCCATGGGCGCGGTGAAGGAACAGAGCGCAAACCTGTACGCCGTCAAAATGGCGGAACAGGGATTCGTCACCCTTTCCGTGGATCTGGCGTTCTGGGGCGGAAGCGAAGGCCAGCCGCGCAATGCCGTTTCACCGGACCTGTATGCCGAAACCTTCAGCGCCGCCGCGGACTTCCTCGGCACGAACCCTCTTGTGGACCGTGAAAGGATCGGGGTCATCGGCATCTGCGGCAGCGGCAGTTTCGCCATCAGCGCCGCCAAGATCGATCCCCGCCTGAAGGCCATAGCGACAATCAGCATGTACGACATGGGCGCGGCCAACCGGAACGGACTCCGGCATGGCATGACCTTGGAGCAGCGAAAGCAGATCCTCAGGGAAGCGGCGGAACAGCGCTATGCGGAATTCACGGGCGGCGAAACCCGGTACACCAGCGGCACCGTCCATGAACTGACGGAAACGTCCACGCCCATCGAGCGGGAATTCTACGCATTCTACCGGACGCCGAGAGGGGAATTCACTCCGGAAGGCTCCTCCCCACAGCTCACCACGCACCCGACGTTCACCAGCAACGTCAAGTTCATGAACTTCTACCCGTTCTCGGACATCGAGACGATTTCCCCGCGCCCCATGCTGTTCATCGCGGGCGAAAAGGCGCACTCCATCGAGTTCAGCGAAGACGCGTACAGGCTCGCGGCGGAACCGAAGGAACTGTATATCGTCCCCGGAGCCGGGCATGTGGATCTGTATGACAGGGCAAGCCTTATCCCCTTCGGCAAACTCACCGACTTCTTTACGAAAAACCTGAAGTAACATTCCGGGAAGGGCGGGGCCTCAGTTGAGGGCACCGCCCTCATCCCAAAGGGCATAGTATGCGGAACGGTGTCTTTCAGACCGGCAATCCCCGCTGGTCGGCGGTCTTTTCCTTATTTATGGGCGTCATGGCCCTGATTGCAGCCGAATTCATCCCCGTAAGCCTGCTGACGCCCATTGCCCGAGATCTTGCCGTCTCCGAGGGCATGGCCGGGCAGACGGTCACCGCCGTAGGCGTGCTCGCCGTGCTGACCAGC
>CDZA01001902.1_pt1 | contig 23046 bp, 14 predicted proteins | sample 554881 | NCBI WGS metagenome assembly CDZA01 (sample SAMEA3182082, study PRJEB8094) | gut metagenome | biome: human; feature: gut; material: Stool; isolation source: human stools | place: Canada | collected 2012-12-04
AAAGATAGAATCTGGGGAAGTTTTGATATGTTCCGCAATGATGTAACCAACTTGCTGGGATATGATTCTGCCTCTCCGCTTAGTATGACATCTTCCGTCCCGATGAATTATGGACATTATGTACGTTACGGATGGGATGCGACTATTAACTCACTAAACTTTGAAATCCCCCGTGTGTTTAAGTGGACCTCACAATTGACCTTATCACATCATAATGCCGTTTGGAAAGAACGGATGCCCAACTATTATTATGAAGAATATCGAATCCGTAAGAACGAACCGGTGAATGCTTATTATTACTATGAAACGGAAGGCGTTATCAACATAGATAAAAGTAATATGCCCGAATCGCAGAAATCTTTGCCGGCAGATGCGCAACAGCCCGGTTATCCGATTATTAAGGATGCAAATGGGGATAACAAAATAACGATTGATGATGTGAAGATGCGGAATACACTTCCAAAAATTCACATAGGCTTTGGAAATACATTTGTATACAAAGATTTTGATCTGGATGTATTTATGTATGGACAATTCGGACGTACACGCTATAACTATGCATATCGTTGGGCACTTGTCGGAGATGTGTACTACACGAGTCCCAAGAATTCGAACAAATATGTATATACTATCTGGAATTCCCAAACCAATCAGAATGGAAACCGTCGTGGTATTGCTTCAACAAAGGCTGTCGCTTTACCTGGTAACGTAGGCTTTGAGGAAGATTATCAGAATGCTTCGTTCGTACGTGTCAGGAATATCACTTTAGGATACAACCTTTCAGGAAAGAAGCTGGGAAGAGTGGGTGATTATGTGAGTTCTATCAGAGTTTTTATCGACTGTCAGAACCCGTTTACTTTTACCAAGTTTGTAGGTGTCGATCCTGAAATAAAGACAGGTGGCGACGGCTCCAAAGCGGAGTATCCGATGACGAGAACATACTCCTTCGGAGCAAAAATATGTTTCTAAGAAAACCTGTAACGAAAGAAAAGATTGAAAATATGAATAAGAATAAATTATTTAAGGTGTTTGTCATGATTGCATTTATCATGTGCAGTTGTGAGGATAATTTTGATCCCAAGATGTATGGCACGTTGAATGTTTCTAATTATCCGGTGACTGAAGCCGAATACGAATCATTTATGATGACCTGCTATATGCCTTTTACGACAACATGGACCTATTGGATCGGTGCCGGAACAAGTGGCAATCAGCACGGTTGGTATATCCCTGCCGGAGGTGTACTGAAGTTCTTTGATTATCCGACAGATGAGGTGGCTGTGTGGAATAATGGTTGGGGAGGCGGATATTATTTCCTTTCTAAAGCCGATTTTAGTCAGTGTGTTTATTATACAAGCGGTACGTTAAGTGATGAAAGGCCGAACCACTTTCCGAAAGTAAGTGAGATTTCCTACTTCACCAATGTGATTGGAACACTGGAGAAAGCTTCTACCGAAGTGGTTTCCGAAGAGCGTAAAAGGGAATTTATTGCTGAAGCCCGTCTTTGTCGTGGATTGATGATGTATTATTTATTGCATGTATATGGTCCTGTTCCTTTGATTGTCGATCCGAACGATCTGATTAATCCTTCAAAACTGGAAAATCTGGTGCGTCCGACATTGCAGCAAATGACGGAGTGGATTATGGCTGATTTTGATTATGCTTATCAGTATATTGCAGATACGCAGCCGGAACAGGGACGTTACAATAAAGACTATGCACGTGTATGCATCATGCGGCATTGCCTGAATGAAGGCTATTATATGTCCGGTTATTATCAGAAAGCGATTGATATGTATAACGAGTTGAAGGGACGGTATAGTCTTTTCAAGAAAGGGGACAATCCTTATATCGAGCAATTCAAAAATGCCAATAACTTTAATTCGGAAGTGATTATGGCTGTCAGTTGTGATGAAACGGCGGATGGTACGAATAAGTCCGGCAACTTTAACCCGCTGATGATGCTTGCTACTCCCGATAATGCAGCCAGAGTGGACGATCAGGGAAATCCGACTCCTTTCTATCTGCAAGGGCAGGGATGGGGACAAACTTTCAACGTGTCTCCGAAATTTTGGGATACGTATGATCCTTCGGACAAACGTCGTGAAGTGATTCTGACCAAATATTATACGACTGCAGGAACCTGGATTGACCGGAATACTACTACATGGGACGGTTTTATCATTAATAAATTCCCGGTGGAAACAGCTACGGCTTTTCAGGGGACTGATATACCGTTAGCTCGTTGGGCAGATGTATTACTCATGTATGCGGAAGCCGAAGTACGTAAAAACAATGCGGCTCCGTCCGCTGACGCTATTGCTGCGGTCAATGAGGTGCGTAAGCGTGCCGGACTGGGAGATCTTCCGTCATCGGCAACAGCGAATGTTGACGCTTTCCTGGATGCTTTACTTACGGAAAGAGGACATGAAATGTTGTATGAAGGGATGCGTAAAATAGATCTCATCCGTTTTAATCAGTATGCGCAGCGTACAGCGAAGATCAAAGGAGTGGCTCCTACACATCAATATGTGCCTATTCCTAATTATGCGGTTCAACAAGCTTCGGAATCTTATGGAAAAGTGTTGGTACAGACATTTGAACGTGAGGGATGGAAAGCGGATCTTGCGGCAGCTCGCAATTAATGTCATCATTCATTATTGTTAAACTAGAGATCTTAAGAAAAATGAAAAAGATATACGTATTATTCATGTCGTCGTTATTGCTCCTTTCGTGTGCAAAAGATGATGTTAGTAAGCCAAGTGAATGGCCGGAATGGCCTACACCTTCAAAACCTAAAATAGAAAATGCCGTATTGCGGGGAGTGAATGGTGAAACGGTTGTGGCGGCTGGTGATAAAGTGAAGTTCACTGCACAAGTAAGTGATGAATATAATGATTTGGTTTCATTCCAATTATTAGTGACAATGGATGGAGCCGAAATCTTGAATTTGTCTAAAGGATTGAGCGGACGTTCTGCGGTTATTGAAGAGGAAGCTACTTTACCTTTTGTTGCCGGTTTCCAGAATGGACGTCCTGTGGTGACTATAAAAGCTGTAAACGATTTAGGTGGCAATGAATCGACTCTGACTTTGGATGAGGCCGCAAGTGTGGCGGTGACCCGTCCGGAAACACCTTCCCAATTATACCTTGTTGATGATTTGGGAAATGTGTATGAAATGGACAAGGAGAGTCAGAATGAAACGGATTATAGTTTCCGGACGAGTGCGGCGGATTTGGCAGGGATTGGCGACCATTTTAAAGTTGCCGAAAAGATAATAAATAATAAACCTGATTATTCCGGTTTGGTATGGGGATATTCAGACAATAAGATCGCGATTGTGACTGATGATGCAGCTACTTCGATTCCGACTCCTAAGGTAGGGAGTTATACATTGGAGAATATCACTTTTGATATGTTGAGCTTTCTGGCTGATAAGACTTTGACATACAGCATTGATATTGATAAGTCCCGCTTCTTTGATGTGGGAGGAGGATATGTCCAGTTGGATGTTCAGTTGGTAGAAAGTGCCAAGATTAATTTTATAGGTTTTGGTAGTGATGTCACCAATATGCTCCGGCCGGAATTCTTTAAAGATGTTTCAGGGAGCAAAGCAAAATTCGATGGTCCGTCGGTACTTTATAACTTGAAATATAATACATCAAATGGTTTCATGTATATGGAACGTCCGCGGGATGTTTTTTATCCGGAGGTGATGTATATTCTCGGTACTGGAGTCGGATTTCCACGCGAACCTTATGTGGCTACGCTTGCTTGGGACTTCGCATATCCTCACCAATGGTTCTTCTTTAAAAAGGTCGGTGCAAGTGCCTTTGAAGCAGTCGTTTACATTGACCAAACTATGGGATTTAAGTTCTATCGGGGATATGGTTGGGCGCAAGAGGAGGACACGAAGAATCTATATACGGTTGAGCCTGCTAACCTGATAACGAGAAACGCTCCCGGTGATTTGATTCCCGGTCCTGATTTTAAAGCCGGACTTTATACAATACATATTGATAAAGCCAGTGAAGTGATACGATTGACTCCTTACAATTAAGAGGGGATCATGATTAATAGTCTTTAATTTAATATTCAATAGAATTATGTATATATCAATGAAAACATATAGTAAGAAATTTCTGGTTACGTTCTTTTTCTCGATGTTGCCAATGTTATTAATGTCTTGTTCGATGGATCCGGAGAAAGCCTCTTTTTCTATTTCCGGGAATTTGGAGAAGTTACAGATCGGTAATGACGGTTTTACGGAGGTCTATTCGATAAAATCTAATACGGAATGGAAATTTGTAAACGAGACGGATCAGTCTTGGGTTACCGTCTCACCGGCCAAAGGAAGTGGAAACGGAACTGTGACAATTACTGCAAATGCAAATACAGGAACCGGACGTACGGCTGTATTCCGCGTGGTACCTAATGGAGTAAAGACACAAGAAATTGAGATCATTCAGGGTAATTCTTATATCCCTACAACTGATGGAGAATTCCCGATTATAGCATGGACCGGAGTGGAAGCAGACAAGTCGCTGGAGAAATTTCCGGTGATGAAAGCATCCGGCATTAATATTTATCTGGGATGGTACGATGATTTGGAAACAACATTGAAGGTGCTTGACGCCGCACAGAAGACCGGAGTGAAAATGATAACCTCTTGTAAGGACCTCTTGTCTGTTGGTACTGCCGAAGAGGTCGTAAAAGCGATGATGAATCATCCGGCTTTGTATGCCTACCATTTGAAGGATGAACCGGAAGTGAATGATTTGCCGGGCTTGGGCGAATTGGTGAAGAAGATTAAAACCATCGACAGCCATCATCCTTGTTATATAAACTTGTACCCTAATTGGGCATGGGGGAAAGAACTTTATTCTGAAAATGTAAAGTCGTTTATAGAACAAGTCCCTGTTCCGTTTATTTCGTTTGACAATTATCCTATTGTATCTATAAATGGTGCTCCCAGCATTGTCCGTCCGGACTGGTATCGGAATCTGGAAGAAATATCGGCTGCTGCTAAAGAGAATAATAAGCCGTTCTGGGCATTTGCACTTGCACTTTCCCATAAACTTGATGAAACTCATTTTTATAAGATACCGACATTGCCTGAGTTGAGATTACAAGTTTTCAGTGATTTGGCTTATGGTGCGCAGGCAATCCAGTATTTTACCTATCGCGGACTTCAACATGATGATCCGACTGAAGTGTATGATTTGGTCAAGACTGTTAATCAGGAAGTACAGCAACTTGCGGGTATATTCTTGGGAGCACAGGTTATTTCAGTATCTCACACCGGAAGTGAAATACCTGAAGGCACGAAGGCTTTGGGAAGTCTGCCGACTCCTATAAAATCATTGACTACGAGTGATACAGGTGCTGTTGTCTCTGTTCTGGAGAAAGGTGGTAATCAATATCTTGTGGTAGTAAATAGAGATTTTCGTAATGTGATGAACCTGTCTATCGATGTGGATAGTTCTGTTAGTAGAGTGTTGAAAAATGGTTCAACGACTACTCCGGACGGCTCTACGATAGCAGTCGAACCGGGTGATATGGTAATATTTACGTGGAGAAAATAAAAAGATTTTTAATTTGATAAAGTAAAACGATTATATGAAAAAGATATTACTTTCCTTTTTTATTGGTGTTATGTTGATTGCCTGCAACCAGAAAACTGTCTCTGTTCGTGAGGTCTGGACGAAAGAGCAGGCTAATGAGTGGTATAAACAATGGGGATGGCTTCGTGGATGCGATTTTATTCCAAGCACGGCAATCAACCAAATGGAGATGTGGCAGGCAGATACTTTTGATCCGGTGACTATTGATCGTGAACTGGGTTGGGCGGAAGAAATAGGCATGAACTGTATGCGCGTATATTTGCATCACCTGGTTTGGGAAACAGATAAGGAAGGCTTTAAGAAACGTATCAATGAATACCTTACTATTGCCGACAAGCATCATATCTCTACCATCTTCGTCTTCCTGGATGATTGTTGGAATCCTGTATATCAGGCTGGCAAACAGCCGGAACCACAGCCGGGAGTACACAATTCGGGATGGGCACGTGACCCGGGTGATCTGTATTATAAAGGCGATACGGCAGTGATACTTCCGGTATTGGAAAGCTATGTGAAAGATATCCTGATTACCTTTAAGGATGATAAGAGAATCGTATTATGGGACTTATATAATGAACCCGGAGGTTCGGGAGGATATAGATACGGTGAAAGAAGTTTGCCGTTATTGCAGAAGATATTTACGTGGGGACGAACGGTGAATCCGTCACAACCTCTGTCGGCCGGAGTTTGGGATATGAGCCTGACTAATCTGAATAAGTTCCAATTGGAAAATTCGGATGTGATAACATACCACACGTATGAAGGCGTGAATTCGCATCAGCAACTCATTGATACATTGAAGCAATACGGTCGCCCGATGATTTGTACAGAATATATGGCACGTACTCAAAATAGTACTTTCCAGGATATTATGCCAATGCTGAAGAGAGAAAATATCGGTGCAATCAACTGGGGACTTGTAGCTGGAAAAACAAATACGATCTTTGCATGGGACACTCCATTGCCTGATGTTGTTGAACCTCCATTGTGGTTCCACGATATATTCCGTAGTGATGGAACCCCTTATTCGACAGAAGAAGTGGAATGTATTCGTTCATTAACTAAATAATTCCCTTATGATAACTATGAGGAATATATGGATAATGATGTTGGGGATATGCCTGTTTGGTTGTGGGGCTGGTAAACAGCCCCCTTCCTCACAGCTATCCTTAACATGGAAACTGGAAAAAGATAGTGTGGAAGCCAGATATTTTAAGAATACATTCTGTCTGACGAATAATGGGAATAAATCCTTGACTAATAATTGGGTGATCTATTTTAATCAGACACCTATTTATTATCAGCAACCTATTAATGCACCGCTGGAAATTGAATGTTTGGGTTCGACTTACTATAAAATGTACCCCACTGAACACTACCAGGCATTGCCACCGGGTGAAACAATCACTTTTACCATATTGAGTGAAGGAAATGTGATTAATGTGTCCTCGGTTCCTGAAGGGGCTTATATGGTAACTACCGATGAAAAAGGAAAACCGTTACAACCGCAAAATGTCCCCATCGAGATCGAGCTTTTTAAGCCCGATACCCAATGGGTTAGCTCGAGGAACAGCTTTCCCTATGCAGATGGAAATTATTTCTATAAGCAGAATGATGATTTCAGCAAACCGGTAGATTGTGATATGCTTTCTCTTTTTCCTGCTCCTAAAAAAGTGGAAAAGACGGGCGGTGTTTCTTCTTTCTCTCAAAAAGTCTGTCTGAAGTTTGATGATGCGTTTAAAGAGGAAGCTCTTTTATTGAAAAGTCAATTGACTTCATTATTAAGATGCAGCGTTTCCGATAAGGATGAAGAAACAATCATTGAATTGAAGAAAATGGAGGTTCCTATTACCTGTCAATATCCCGATGAATATTACGAAATCGTGATAAAGAATAACCGGTTGACTTTGAAAGCTAGTGATACACATGGCATATTTAATGCTTGTCAAACATTGCTTGCCTTATTAGATAACATGGAACTAACTTCTTCTCCGATACCTAATCTTCATATAACCGATTATCCGGACATGGGGCATCGGGGAATTATGTTGGACGTAGCCCGCAACTTTACAAAGAAAGCGGAGCTGCTGAAACTGATCGATATATTATCATTCTATAAGATGAATGTACTGCATTTACATTTGAGTGACGATGAGGCCTGGCGTGTGGAAATACCCGGATTGGAGGAATTGACAGAAATAGCTTCTCGTAGAGGACATACCACAGATGAACAGACATGTCTTTATCCTGCGTATGCCTGGGGATGGAATGAGACAGATACTGCTTCATTGGCTAATGGATATTATTCTCGCAGTGACTTCATGGATATTTTGAAATATGCGAAAGAAAGGCATATCAGAGTTATTCCCGAAATAGACATTCCCGGACATTCCCGGGCAGCGATTAAAGCCATGAATGCCCGTTATCAGAAATATATAGATACAGACCAATCGAAAGCGGAAGAATATCTTTTGACTGACTTTGCAGATACTTCCCAATATCTGTCGGCACAAAATTTCACAGACAATGTGATTAATGTTGCCATGCCTTCCACTTATCATTTTCTTGAAAAAGTGATTGACGAAATCGTGCAGATGTATCAGGATGCAGGAGTAGAACTGACTGCTTTCCATGTGGGTGGAGATGAAGTACCAGAAGGTATTTGGGAAGGTTCTTCTATCTGCCGCACTTTTATGCAAGAGAACGGACTGACTAAGATACGGGAACTGAAGGATTATTTTCTGGAACAAATATTGGAAATGCTGGACAAACGTAACATACAGGCAGTCGGATGGCAGGACATTGTTATGAATCCGGATAATACCGTTAACGAACATTTCAGAAACAGTAAGGTATTAAATTATTGCTGGAACACCATTCCGGAACAGGGTGGGGATGAAGTGCCGTATAAGCTAGCTAATGCGGGCTACCCGATTATACTCTGTAATGTGGGTAACTTCTATTTGGATATGACCTATTGCTATCATGTGGAGGAACCGGGATTGCGTTGGGGCGGTTATGTGGATGAATATGTGACGTTTGATATGTTGCCTTTTGATATTTATAAGTCTTTACGACGGAATTTGAAAGGTGAACCTGTTGATGTGAAAGCTGCTTCAAACGGAAAACAGCCCTTGACAAAGGAAGGTTCTCAAAATATTAAAGGTCTGTCCGGACAAATATGGTCGGAAACAATCCGTAGTTTTGAACAGGTAGAATATTATCTTTTCCCAAAAGTCTTCGGATTGACAGAACGTGCTTGGAATGTTCAACCATCGTGGGCATTATCTCCGGACGGCAAAGTATATATGGATGCCAAACGGAAATATAATGCCGGTATTGTAGATTATGAATTGCCACGTTTAGCAAAGCGGGGAATAAATTTCCGGGTGTCTCCTCCCGGTATTATGATAAGGGATGGATTACTATTGGCTAATACTGCCATTCCCAATGCGATAATCCGCTACACAACCGATGGTAGTGAGCCTACGGAAAGTTCCATAGAATGGCAAACTCCGGTAGCATGTAATGCTCCACTGATAAAAGCAAAGGCTTTTTACCTAGGAAAAGAGAGTGTAACTACCGCATTGTTTAATAGATGATATATGAATAAAAAGCTATTTTAATAATATTAGAATAGCTTTTTATTTATGCATTTATGAAATTTTACAGATTAAGGGGTAACTGAAATTCTAGCTCTTCTTTACAATATTCAACAAATTTAAAACTGGGAGTATGAGTATTAATAATAATTGATGGTTAAAATATAAATACATTTTCGACTTTCGTTTTAATTAATTTTTTCATATTTTTGCAGAGTATTTTTTTGAATATTAGTGAAAGACATGAGTAGTTTTGTAAAAATGAGAAGATTCTTTTTGTTTGTACTTCTTCTCATTAATGGTACTGTAAGCAGGGGACAGATTTATAAGTACATAGGACTGGAAGATGGGTTGAATAATCAGAAAATATACCATATCCAAAAAGACCGACGGGGATATATGTGGTTTCTGACTCAAGAAGGGATAGACCGTTATGATGGCAAACATATCAAGCATTACAACTTTTCAGACGATAACATGACGTTGGATTCACGGATTGCCTTGAATTGGCTTTATATGGACAACGGAAATGTATTATGGGTAATTGGTCAGAAAGGTCGTATTTTTAGGTATGATTCGCAGCATGACAAGTTTGAACTGGCTTATGTGCATCCGGAACTGATCAGAAATAAGTCGCAAGCATTTCTGGATTATGGTTATTTGGACAAGAATGACCGTATATGGTTGTGCTGTAAAGATAGCATTACCTGGTATGATACCCATACCGGAACAGTGTTACATATGTCGGTGCCGGTCGACGGTGAAATAACTACCATTGAACAGACAGATGGTAACCATTTTTTTATAGGTACGGGAAGTGGTTTATTTCGTGCCGGAATAGAAGAAGGGAAGTTAAAGGTGATTCCTGATGAAGCGTTGGAAAGCATCGCTCCAGTGCATGAACTTTATTACCATGCTGTTTCAAAGCAGTTATTTGTGGGAAACTATAAAGAGGGAATACTTATATATGACATGGGGGGAACAGGAAAAATCATCTCTTGTCAATTCCCCAATCATGTAGAGATTAACCAGATTGCTGCTTTAAACGCTCATGAACTTCTAGTGGCTACTGGGGGAAGAGGTGTATATAAGCTGGATGTGAATACATACATGAGTGAACCCTATATAACAGCTGATTATGGCAGTTATAACGGGATGAATGGAAATAATATTAATGATGTCTATGTGGATGAAGAAGATCGCATCTGGCTCGCAAATTATCCCACCGGCATTACAATCCGTAACAACCGTTATGGAAGTTATGACCTGATAAGACATTCTCTTGGTAATACCCGGTCACTGGTGAACGATCAGGTTCATGATGTGGTGGAGGATAGTGACGGTGACCTCTGGTTTGCAACCAGTAACGGTATCAGTTTCTATCAGACTGATACAAAAGAATGGCGTTCCTTCTTTAGTTCCTTTGATCCGGTACCGAATGATGAGAATCACATTTTTTTAGCGCTGTGTGAAGTCTCTCCCGGTGTAATGTGGGCTGGTGGTTATACATCGGGTATTTACAAGATAGAGAAGAAGAAAGGGTTTAAGGTAACTTATCTTTCTCCTGCTGCCATTGCAGGAGTACGTCCCGATCAATATATTTATGACATTAAAAAAGATTCGGGAGGTGATATCTGGTCCGGTGGATATTATCATCTGAAGCGTATCAATCTTGAGACTAAAAATGTGCGTTTATATCCGGGAGTAAGTTCTATTACTACCATTCAGGAGAAGGATGACCGGCTGATGTGGATTGGTACGCGAATGGGACTCTACCTGCTTGATAAAGAATCCGGAATTTACCGGTATATTGATCTGCCTGTTGAATCTCCCTATATATGTGCATTATACCAGAGAGAAGACGGTATCTTGTATATCGGTACCCGTGGAGCCGGACTCCTTGTTTATGACATTAATAAGAAAAAGTTTATCCATCAATATCGTACTGATAACTGTGCGTTGATTTCCGACAATATTTATACAATTCTTCCGCGTCAGGACGAGAGTCTTCTGATGGGTACGGAGACCGGTATTACAATCTATTCTCCCCAGAAACATTCTTTTCGTAACTGGACACGTGAACAAGGATTGATGAGTGTCAGTTTTAATGCAGGTTCTGCCACGACCTGCAATAAAAGCATGCTTGTTTTCGGTGGTAATGATGGTGCTGTTAAATTTCCGACAGACATACAGATACCGGAACCGCATTATTCACGTTTGTTGCTGCGCGATTTTATGATAGCTTATCATCCCGTTTACCCGGGTGATGACGGATCTCCTTTGAAAAAGGACATTGACGAAACTGACCGGCTGGAACTAGCCTACGGACAAAATACTTTTTCCCTTGATGTAGCTTCCATTAATTATGATTATCCTTCCAACATTCTTTATTCATGGAAGATTGACGGTTATCATAAAGAGTGGAGCCGTCCGAGTCAGGATAACCGGATTCTTGTCAGAAATCTGCCTCCTGGCAGTTATACGTTACAAATTCGTGCCGTATCCAATGAAGAGAAGTATAAGACTTATGAGACAAGGAACATTCAGATTGTTATAACACCTCCGGTATGGGCCAGTTTGTGGGCTATGGTGGGATATGCAATTCTGTTGGTATTGGTTATGATTATCATCTTTCGTATCATCATGTTGCAAAAGCAGAAGAAAGTGTCGGATGAGAAGACACGGTTCTTCATTAATACGGCTCATGACATACGTACGCCGCTTACGTTGATAAAAGCTCCGCTGGAGGAAGTCATAGAAAATCGTATGGTGACCGAACAGGCGTTACCCCATATGAATATGGCTCTTAAGAATGTAAATACATTGCTTCAGCTGACAACGAACTTGATAAATTTCGAACGGATAGATGTCTATTCATCCACTCTTTATGTTTCCGAGTATGAGCTGAATACTTTTATGAATGATGTTTGTGCTGCTTTTCGCAAATATGCTGAAATGAAACATGTCAGGTTTGTTTATGAAAGCAATTTTGACTATCTGAATGTGTGGTTTGATAGTGACAAGATGGGATCTATTCTGAAAAATATCTTGTCGAATGCATTGAAGTATACACCTGAAGAAGGTAGTGTCTGCATTTCCGCTTGTGAGGAAGGAAACACGTGGAGCATTGAGGTGAAAGATACGGGAATTGGTATTCCTTCGTGCGAACAGAAGAAATTGTTCAGGAACTGTTTTAGAGGTAGCAATGTTGTCAATCTAAAAGTGACAGGTAGCGGAATAGGGCTGATGTTGGTATACAAACTAGTCAAATTACATAAAGGCAAGATTCAGATTCAGAGCAATGAACAACAAGGCACTTGTGTACGAGTTACTTTCCCGAAAGGAAATAGCCATCTTCATAAAGCTAAATTTATTTCTCCCAAGCTGCCGGATGAACGTCCGGAGACTATCATACCGGCTAGCATTTCAAACTTGTCGGTTATGGAGATAACCCAGATAAACAGTTCCTTACAACGTATTCTGATAGTGGAGGATAATGATGATTTACGTAATTATCTGGTGGATATACTTAAAACGAGCTATAATATTCAGGCTTGTCCGAATGGAAAGGATGCACTTATCATAATCAGGGAATTTAATCCGGATCTTGTTATATCCGATATAATGATGCCTGAAATGAGCGGAGATGAACTTTGTTCAGCGATAAAAGGGGATATTGAGATGTCTCATATTCCGGTCGTTTTGTTGACAGCACTGGGAGATGAGAAGAATATGCTCGAAGGGTTGGAAATCGGAGCGGATGCTTATATCACCAAGCCTTTCAGTGTAGGAATACTCAAGGCAACGATTAAGAATTTACTGGCGAATCGTGCTTTGCTCCGTCAGGTCTATAATAGTATCGAAGAGGAAGAACAGAGTTTTCCGGTTAATTGTACTAATACTCTGGACTGGAAATTTATTGCTTCGGTCAAGGAATGTATAGAGAAGAACATGGGGGATCCGGATTTTAATGTAGAAATGCTTAGCAGTCGCCATCACATGAGCCGTACGAGTTTCTTTAATAAATTAAAGGTCTTGACAGGTTATGCTCCGGCTGATTATATCCGGATGATACGTTTGCAACATGCTGCACAATTGCTAAAGCAGGGCGAATATACAATAGCGGAAATTACCGATAGGGTCGGGTTCTCGGATGCGAAATATTTCCGTGAGGTATTTAAAAAATATTATGGTGTAAGTCCGAGCAAGTATGGAGAGTCGGAAAAGACAGGATCTTATCCGGCAATCAATTTAAAAAATGAGAAATAGTAGGTGGCGTATATAAACATTGTTCTATGTCCGGTTGTTATGTTTGACAAACAAATATATATTCTGCCGGATGAGAGCAATATTGATATTTTTAGCTGGTCTGCTTTTCCCTATAACTTTTTTATTCGGGCAAAGTGCAATTCAGAAATATGCAGGAACGGCTATGCCGTATCCTTTGATAAAGAATCTGCCTGTTTTGAACCATGATGGTATGGTTCCTTTTTATATCAATCATTTAGGAAGGCACGGAGCACGGTTCCCGACTTCGGGAAAAGCATTAGAGAAGGTTAGAAATGTGCTTATATTGGCGGAGCAGGAAAACAGATTGACTGTAAAAGGTCAGGAACTGCTTGCTACGGTATTACGGCTGTCCGAAGCTTTCGAAGGACGATGGGGAGAATTGTCGGCAGTAGGAGAGCAGGAACAAAAGGGAATAGCAGAGCGTATGCTATTGCGTTATCCTGAAATATTTGTAGATTCGGCGCGAATTGAAGCGATAGCTTCCTATATTCCTCGTTGTATTAGTAGTATGGATGCTTTTCTTTCTGGTATGGAAAAACAGGATTCCTCATTGGTAATAAAGAAAAGTGCAGGAAAGCAATATAACCCACTTCTTCGTTTTTTTGATTTGAACAAGCCTTATGTTTATTATAAAGAGAAAGGTGACTGGATTTCTTTGTATGAATCATTTGTGCAAGATAAGATAGTTTTTACACCTGTCATGAAAAGGATTTTTCTCACCTCAGGACAAGAAACAGAACAGGAAAAACGGGAGTTTGTCATGGCTTTGTTCTCAATAGCAGCTATACTTCCTGATACAGGCTTATCTTTTAATATGAAAGGTATTCTCAATGATAAAGAATGGTATGGTTATTGGCAAACACAAAACTTGCGGCAATATCTGACTAAAAGTGCAGCACCAGTTGGAAATATGTTGCCGGTTGCAATTGCATGGCCGTTACTTTCAGAGTTTATTCAAACGACAGAGCAGGCAATTAACGGGCAATCGGACAATCGGGTGGATCTTCGTTTTGCGCATGCAGAAACTGTCATTCCTTTTGTAGCATTGATGGGTATAGGAAAAACGGATATACAGATAGCATCACCTGATTCCGTATCCATTTATTGGAAAGATTATGAAATTGCTCCGATGGCAGCTAATGTGCAATGGGTGTTTTATCGTGATAAGAACTGTCAAGTCTGGGTCAAAATACTTTTGAATGAGCAAGAAGTAACCATTCCGGTGGTCACATCCTTTTTCCCATATTATCGGTGGGAAGAAGTCTGCCACTATCTGAAACAACGGATAGCAATATCAAAAGAGATTCTTTCCAGGTTTTCGAGTAAGACTGATTAGCAAAAAGCCCTGTAAGAATGATTGCTTCTCACAGGGCTTATTTGTATGGGAAGAGAATTTTTTATAATAATTTGTTGGAACCAAGTATAATCAACATGGTATATCCCAATATCAGTCCGATGATTCCCATGATTATTCCGACTTTTTCCATATCCTTTTGCTGAATCATGCCTGTGGCATGTGCCAATGCGTTGGGAGGAGTACTGATAGGCAATATCATTGCTAATGATGAACCGATTGCCACTCCAATCAATAAAGTCTCTACCCCACCTAGGGAAGATAGGTTCTCACGCATGCTGCTTCCTGCAATGGCTAGGATGGGGACGAGCAATGCGGCAGTAGCTGTATGTGAGATGAAATTAGCCATAGCATAACAAATAAGTCCGGAGCCGACAATCATTAATACAGGAGGCCATGTGTTGAATGGGATAGCTTCAATCATATGTTTCGCTAGTCCGGTTTCTTGTAAAGCAACGCCCAGGGCGAAGCCGCCGGCTACCATCCAGAGTACGCTCCAACTGATTTCTTCCAGATCGCGTTTGGTGATGACTCCCGTTATACAGAAAACGGCTACCGGAATCATAGCTACTACATTAGAGTTTACTCCCGTCACCTTGTCAAACATCCAAAGTATGACTGTGATAGCAAAAGTGATATAAACCACAATGGAACGCCAGTCTTTTTTGGCTTCACCTTCAATTTGTAATTCAATATTTTTTTGTTTAAAGGGAAACAATCGTAAAAGTATGAACCAAGCGATAAACAATACAATAATAGTATAGGGTAACATAAAACTCATCCATTCTCCGAAACCGATATTCAGGTTCAGTCCCTCCGGATCATTCAGGTATTTTAAGGCAATTGCGTTGGGCGGTGTGCCGATAGGAGTTCCCATGCCACCCACATTAGCAGCTACAGGAATAGCCATAGCCAGACCTATTTTTCCTTTACCGTCTGCCGGAAGTACTTTTAATACAGGAGTTAGGAAAGTGAGCATCATGGCAGCTGTAGCCGTGTTGCTAAGGAACATTGAAAATGCAGCTGTAACAAGAATGAATCCTAATAGTACATAGCGTGATTGGGTTCCGAAAGGTCTTAGCATGACGCGTGCCAACAATACGTCCAATCCGCTTTTGGTTGCTGCGATGGCAAGTATGAACCCACCAATAAATAACATAATGATTGGATCGGCAAAGCAATGCATAATGGACTTATATTTGACTGTCTGTCCCAATTCTTCTGTCGAGATTCCTTGAGTAAGGAACCATAAGCTGCTGTCGGAAACGGTGAGTAACAATAAAACGACAATCAATACAGAAGTGGTCCATGCAGGGACAGCCTCGAATACCCACATCAGTGTGGCAAAAATAAAGATAGAAATAAGTCTTTGTTCTATAACTGTTAACCCTTCTATACCAAATGTGTCAATAGGGAGGAGCCATAAAATAAGGGACAGGGTAATAGCTACGGTTAGCTTTATACATCTGGCCACTGTCTGATTTTTTGCCAACCGTTTGGCTTTCTTTAAGTCCTGATAAGCTTCCACTAGATGGAAGCCGTGAAAAATCTTGTACATAATACTAGTTTAAGATAAAATTAAAAAACGGTGCAAAAATAACTTTTTATTCTATATCTCGTAAATCAACGAGAGAAGTTTTTTATAATTCTTTTGGATTGTGATGTCCTTGAAGATATTAATATGGATATTAGGTAGTCTGTCTCTTATCATAATTACGATAATGAGGAACGGCATGGCGAATGTATCAAATTTTTAAAGATGCTTAACCGTCCGTTGATTTGTACCGAATATATGGCCCGTCGCAATGACAGCCGCTTTTGTAATGTTCTTCCTTTGATGAAAAAAGAAAAGGTAGGCGCCATCAATTGGGGATTTGTTGCAGGAAAGACAAATACTATTTTTGCTTGGGATGACGTCATTCCGTCGGGTGAAGAACCGGAATTATGGTTTCATGATATCTATCGTCCTACCGGAGTACCTTATCAGCAGGAAGAAGTCGATTGTATTCAATCCCTGACAGGAAAAAAATAGAATTACGTATTCTTTTTTATCTCTGTTTTTTAGTTTTCATATAGGTTGCTATACTATATTATTTTATTTTTGTATCGTTCTTCTATAATTTGATAACTACTATAATTAAAACCATGAAAAAACTGAAGATTTTATTATTCTTATGTATTGTCGCATGTACGCTTACGGTACAAGCGCAAAAACAATTTACTTTGAACTCTCCGGATGGAAAGCTTCAAACGACGATTACCGTAGGTGATAAGCTGACTTATGACATCCGCTGTAACGGACGGCAGATTCTTGCTCCTTCTCCGATTTCGATGACATTGGATAACGGAGAAGTCTGGGGAGAGAAAGCAAAGTTGTCCGGCACTTCCGGGAAAAAAGTAGATCAGATGATTCCTTCTCCTTTCTATCGTGCCAGTGAATTGAGAGACCACTATAATGAACTGACTCTTCGGTTTAAAAAAGACTGGAATGTCGAGTTTCGTGCGTACAATGATGGTATTGCTTACCGCTTTGTCAGCCGTGCGAAGAAACCTTTCAACGTGGTAGATGAAACAGTAGATTATCATTTCCCATCCGATATGGTAGCTTCTGTACCTTATGTAAAAACAGGAAAAGACGGTGATTATGACTCTCAATATTTCAATTCCTTCGAAAATACTTATACTACCGATCCATTATCGAAGTTGAATAAAAAACGTTTGATGTTTTTGCCATTAGTCGTGGATGCCGGAGAAGGCGTTAAGGTTTGTATCACAGAATCCGATTTGGAGAATTATCCCGGCCTCTATTTGTCTGCTGCTGAAGGAGAAAATCGGTTGACGGGACGTTTCGCTCCATACCCCAAGAAGATGATGCAGGGCGGACACAATCAACTTCAAATGTTGGTGAAAGAGCATGAAGCTTACATTGCCAAAGTAGATAAACCCCGGAATTTCCCGTGGCGCATGAGCATTGTTACCACTTCCGATAAGGATTTGGCAGCAAGCAACTTGAGCTATTTATTGGCTGCCCCTTCCCGTCTGACAGATCTTTCATGGATCAAACCCGGCAAAGTAGCATGGGACTGGTGGAATGCCTGGAATTTGGATGGCGTTGATTTTGTGACCGGAGTAAATAATCCGACTTATAAAGCCTACATTGATTTTGCTTCTGCAAACGGTATTGAATATGTGATACTTGACGAAGGCTGGGCGGTAAATCTGCAAGCGGATTTGATGCAAGTGGTGAAAGAGATTAATCTGAAAGAATTGGTAGATTATGCAGCCTCCAAAAATGTAGGCATCATTCTTTGGGCCGGTTATTATGCTTTCGAGCGTGATATGGAGAACGTTTGCCGTCATTATGCCGACATGGGAGTAAAAGGTTTTAAGGTCGATTTTATGGATCGTGACGATCAGCTTATGACTGCGTTCAATTATCGGGCTGCCGAAATGTGTGCTAAATACAAACTGATCCTCGACTTGCACGGAACGCACAAACCGGCCGGTTTGAATCGTACTTACCCGAATGTATTGAACTTTGAAGGTGTCAATGGTCTGGAACAGATGAAATGGAGCCCAGCTTCGGTGGATCAGGTGAAGTATGACGTGATGATTCCTTTCACTCGTCAAGTATCCGGTCCGATGGACTACACTCAAGGAGCGATGCGCAATGCTTCGAAAGGTAACTATTATCCTTGCAATTCAGAACCGATGAGTCAGGGAACTCGTTGCCGCCAACTTGCTCTGTATGTTGTATTTGAATCTCCTTTCAATATGTTGTGTGATACGCCGAGCAACTATATGCGCGAACCGGAATCAACAGGATTTATTGCTGATGTTCCGACAGTGTGGGATGAAAGTATCGTGCTTGATGGTAAGATGGGAGAGTATATCGTAACAGCACGCCGGAGTGGAAATGTCTGGTATGTAGGTGGAATCACCGATTGGACGGCACGTGACATCGAAGTGGATTGCTCTTTCCTGGGTGGTAAGACGTATGACGCTACATTGTTTAAAGACGGAGCAAATGCTCACCGGATCGGGCGTGATTATAAATGTGAATCCATCCGGATAAAAAATGACAGTAAGTTGAAGATTCATTTGGCACCCGGAGGTGGTTTTGCTTTGAAGATTAAGTAAACAACCACTTTACACACTACATTGTCTATTAAATCTTGAAATAGATTTGATATATCTGCAATAGGTTAGATAAGGGTGCGTGCAAATCTTTATAAACGAAGAATAACCCTCGTTACAACTATCTGTAGCGAGGGCTATTACATTAAAAAGAGAGTTCTGGCACATTCCTGTCAGATTCTTATAAGCAAGTCGATTGGGAGGATCACCCTGTAATGACGATGATAGGCAGGGAGGTGTCAGGATAAAGCCGCAATACCTGTCCCTATCAAATTGGCATTATTCATGCTTTTGATATCAACCTCTACATCTTCCAAACCAAACAAACTGAAAAGCTCCCGTAATTTTTCCATGACAATCATGTTGTAGTTCTTGTCTTTTCTGTTCTTGCTCCAAAAAAGGCTGCCTTCTGCAACCAGGCAAATTTTTCGTATATTCTTGTTGTATGACTTCAACAACATGATAAGCCCTGTCAGTGAAGCTGCAACTAACTGTGCTGATCTACTATATATCCACTGTGCTACTTCTACATACACCTCCTTATAAATATCGGGATAGTTCATAATAGAGGTGAGCTTTTGTGCATCAAACTTTTCTTCGAACTCCTCCAATGGGAAAGTGGCTTTTAGAATATCTCCCAGGTACATACCGGATACAGCTTTTTCGAAACGTTGTTTTCCCGGATTCCCAGAGATTCCATCTACTGTATTATCCACTGCAGTGAGGAACGGTGGATGAAAATTGCCGGATTCCAGATTGACGGGAATCAATCCATCTACTTTATGTGACGGATTTAATTTTTTAATTTTGTCAGCCGGAATAAAAGTTGCCATATTGGTGCCTGTTCCTACAATCAGACCTATATACGCATCGTAACTACTGTCGGTAAGTCCGGCAAATAAACTGGCAACAGTGTCATTGAGCACTTTTATGTTCGTAAACTTGATTTTATTTCTTTCATTCAGATAGTCGAGCAAAGGTTTTCCAACAACTTCTCCGATCATCTCTTTTATATCAACTCCTTTGGTCCAACGCAGCAGTTTAGCATCTCCACCTGGGACGGACTCTGTCGGATAAGAAAAACAATATCCAATTGGCATCTCTTTTTCCCGTTTTATTCCGGTTATCATATCTGCCATTTCTTTGAACAACTCCTCTCGGGTATAACCAGGAGTTTTCATAATCGACATATCTTTTTTCCAACCATTGTTAGGATGAATGGTGGGAGGCATTTTGCTGAAGTCAACGATTGCTACCCGGTAATTCGTTCCTCCCAAGTCGAGTACTAATGATTTGCCATTGATGCCACTTGCTTTCGGAGTGATGAAAGTGGGAATGCATTGTATCTCTGCATTTTCAGTATTCAAACCTTCTTCTACTTTCGCTTTAAATGAGCGAGCAATTTCTTTGAGCTGCTCATTATCTAACTGAAAAATATTTTTCTCCATGATATTATTTTTATTGTATAGAATATGTTTATGTATGAATAACAACTGAAGAGGAATTTTGCTCGTTAGGTATACGGTATATGGATCCAATCGGATTCCTGGATTTATCTCTTTCTTTTTGCTCTTTTCCTTTTTGCTCTTTCTTAAAAAAATGCTGAATTCAGTTTACTTACGCACACTTTCTCCTGTCGCCTATTTTCACTTGCATTTCTCATATTCTCATTGTTTTCCGATAAACGAAAGATAATCAAATAGATATATTATGAGAAATACTTTTCAAAACGGCATTTCTCATAATATTACCAGCTTTTTATGCTGAAAATAGTGTATTTCTCATAGACTTTTTTCTTATTCTCATATTCCTTTTATGCATTTTCTCTATTTCTTGTTTTTTGTGGTCGTCATTCTGTTCCTCCCAGTCTTTTTCCGGACTGATTGTTATTCTTCCTTTTTTATATAAGTAACTTTTTATAAAGCAATTACCTTGCCTTACTTTACTGCTTTCCTGTATTAAGTTCTCCTTATCCCTTTATATTTTATCCTAATCATTGTTGTGTTTTGCTATAAGTATTTGTATCGTTTCACTGGAGTGGGCAGATCATTGCACTCTAGTGAACGGTACTGTCTACTCTAGTGCACAGACCTTTCCACTCTAGTGGAACGATATGGCTGCTTATACATAAATATGCTAATGTCTACTCTTTATACTCCGCATGTCCATTTTATAATCTATTATTTAAGTATTACCTGATTACATCTCTAGCTTGGCTTGACTTCATAATAGTCTGATGCTTCCTTTGCCTTGTAGTAGACTCTTTTTTTACTGCGGTTTCGTTGCAGTCCATGCTAACTATTACGGTTTTGTCGAAGAATAACTTGAATACTCTGCAAAACAAGTAAAAAAGTATTTGGAATCGCTTGGAAAATCTATGAGAAATGTTTTTGAAAGTGATGAAAAGCTATGAGAAATACGTTGTTTTATGGATAAAACGCTGGTAATACTATGAGAAATGCCGTTTTGAATAGTATTTCTCATAGTGTTATGCATTTGATTTATATATAGTTATTGTATTTACTATGAGAATATGAGAAATGAAAATTGAAAATCGTTTGCAGGAACCTGCCCTGAGCGTTTTTATTTTGATACAATCAGGGCAAACGTCCGCCTGAGTTTAATTCATCAATACATTGCTTTAAGTCGTAAGGACAAATTAGTGGGGATTTGAAAGTTGCCAATATATAGCTATAATAATTTTATGTCTCATACCTATTTCTTTGTCAAAATTGTTTGTTTGCTAAATATAAATTGCTACTTTTGTCGTAGTTTACTTTCGAGCGATGAAGGTAACTTTTTAATATTTTTATTGAGAACGGTTATTTGTTGCATTCAATCATAAAAATCCGCTAATTTTTTACCAGTGAATGACAATGAGTGACAGGTCTCGCGCACCTTTGCATATATACTTTGTTATATACACAATTGGGCGTGGGACTATCACTTGTGTTCACTGGGGGTCTTAGCGGATACCTATGATTGGCATGAGCAGATAGTTTCCACGCTCTTTCTTTTTTATAAACCCTCGCACCATCGGGAACTGATGCGGTAAATAACGCAACCTATGTACGGAGACTTTAATCGCATTGTTGTCCAGCTGGTTCAGCATCCTGTCATGCACAAACCTCTCTCGGATTTAACCTATACGGAATGTGAACTGGCCTATGCTTTGATAAGAGAATTGATTGATTTGTCAACTGAAGGTGATTATACTTTATTGGACTATATCCAAATGGCTCGCCTGGAGTATTATCTGGGTGAGTTGTCTTGTAAGATCAACTGTAGTAGGGAGGAAACTGCCCTTCATTATGCGGGCGCCCTTCATCTATTAGAAAAAGGCGGCTTTGATTTGGGCATAAAGAAGTGGGTTGAACTTGTCAGCCTGCGGATCGAGAATCCTAAAAAAGAATGATATTCTGATTTTGTATATAGAATCTGATCGGTATCCACTCAGTATTTATCCGGCATATCTATATGGAATAGTCAACCGTTAGACTGCTTAGAACAAGTATTCTAACGGTTGACAATAAATTCTCTTGCTTTTATAATATTTTTCTATATATCCTGTTTATTACTCTATTAGTCATGCCCAATTAACCATTCCAATTAATCCATCCTCTTTAATAATCCCCTTTAATAATCTCCTTTTGTAATTTCCCTTTGTGGTATGTCCCTAGTATTCTTTTTACATTTGGTTCATTTTTTTGCTTTCCTTCTATATTGTCTTCTTGTCTCTTTCTTCCTGTTGTCTTTTTCTCATCTGTAATTCGACTGTAATTTTGTTATTTCTTTTTTCTGCATCTTTTTCTCTCTTACGTGCGCTTACGCGCCCGCGTGTGATATAATAATGTATCCCATGTGTACCGTTTCCGCCCCCAATCCACTTATGATAAAAAAACATGTTCTACAACATCATTATCCTTCAGCACTTTAGCAGATTCTTTCAAAAAAACTTAGAAAAAAGAGTTTAATATATTTGGATTGTATACTAAAAGGGCGTACTTTTGCACCCGCTTTCCAAGAGAAGAAAGCCTTG
>CDZA01060308.1_pt1 | contig 23037 bp, 42 predicted proteins | sample 554881 | NCBI WGS metagenome assembly CDZA01 (sample SAMEA3182082, study PRJEB8094) | gut metagenome | biome: human; feature: gut; material: Stool; isolation source: human stools | place: Canada | collected 2012-12-04
ATATATTATAATTACATATATAAATACAAGGTATTCAACACAGCTATCTTTTTCTTTGCTTCTTTCTTTTTCTATTTTTTCACTTTTTCTGTTTCTATTTTATTTCCTTATCAGAAACTCAAATTTTATTTTATTTTTTATTTCAAATTTCACTTCCTGATTTTAGTTTTTTACATTATTTTTCACTTTTATCACAATTTTTTAAACTTTTCCGATTTTTTTTTACATATATAAGTAGAAAATACAAGATATAGTAGAAACTAAAAAAAGGAAATACAAATACATGTACGAAGGAATAGAAACTGCATCACTTACAAAATTAGATACCAGATTTGAATTTGATTGGTATTTAAGGACCGTAGATTTTATAGCAGAAGAGAAAGCTTTGGAAACACAAAATGCCTTATATCAATTATTTTTAGGAGCTATGCGGGTAGTTCTCGATTACAAATGGTTACCGGAATGCAAAGGATATAATTTAGATGATATTTCCATTATTGCGAGTATCGAAGAAGATGAAAATGGTCATAGAGAAAATGAAAATAACGAAGCTTTGGGAAAATGGGAAATGCGTATTCATTGTAAATCCGGAAAGACCAATGTGGCAAACTTATTAAATATTGAAAAGGATATGGAACGTTTTATCAGAGCTAGATTCGGAGTAAAAATACCGGAAGATTTAACAGCAATCAAACAGGAATATGAAAGAAAACAGACACTTACTTTATTTACTGGGATGGAGGGGATAGCTAATGTGTAGAGTTTCTTTAGATATTTCCACCAGCAGTACAGGATATGCCGTATATGAAAAAGACGTTTTACTTTCCAGCGGCGTCATTCAGCCAAAAGGGAAACTGGCAAAAGATAGATTCCCCGGAATGGTACATAGCATAGCAGATGTGTTAGACCAAAATCATCCATCTAAAATTATTGTAGAAGGCTTTTATTGTGCTAATAGCTTTGCATCGGTGGAATATATTTTGAAATTACATGGTACCGTAGAAATTTGGGCAATTGATCATAATACAGAATATAAAGTATTAGCCCCATCCAGTTGGAGAAAGACATTAGGATTCCCAACAAAAAAAGGGTCCGACAGAGAAAAGAGAGAAGCATTTAAACAAGCAGGTATTTTACTTGCAGAAAATATTTTGGAAAGACCGCCAATTTGTGATGATGAATCTGATGCCGTTTGTATCGGATACGCAGATTATATTTCATCATATCTTCTCGAAGAAAAGAGATTCAAATGAAAAATATTAAAGTTGCAGCTATCTTATTAAAACATGGCATTAACCCATTTTTGCCGGTATATCAGATAAAAGGAAAACTCCAATCCAGATTAACGGTAAAAGAGAAAGATTGGATCATCGAACACGGAGTAAATAAAGACTATTTGAAAAGTATATTTTATGAGGAATAAAACATGGAATTAAGACCATATCAGGAAAAAGCAAAAAAAAGAATATTTGAAGAATGGAATCAGGGACATAAAAAGACATTATTAGTCCAAGCAACAGGTACAGGAAAGACGATCGTATTTGCAAATGTCATTAAAGAGATTTTAAAACAAAATCCTTCTGCAAAAGTATTAATCCTTGCACATAGAGATGAATTATTAAGACAAGCACAGGATAAATTACGTGTTGCTGCAGGAATCGATGCAGGAATTGAAAAAGCACAGGAGACAACGATTGGTACAGATATCCCTGTGGTAATTGGTTCGGTACAAAGCATGTCCGGAAAAAGACTGGATAGTTTTCCGGTAGATTATTTTACCCATATTATCATCGATGAAGCACATCATGCAACCAGCGCTACTTATGAGACAGTGCTCAAACATTTTCCGGATGCTTATGTACTTGGAGTAACTGCAACACCAAACAGAGCAGACCAGAAATCACTCGCCAGAGTATTTGATAGCACCGCATTCGAGTATAATTTAAAAGATGCCATTAAGGATGGATATTTAAGTCCGATCAAGGCACAATGTATTCCACTGGAATTGGATATTTCCCGTGTGGCTGTAAATGCAGGTGATTATGCTCCGGGAGAGATAGCAAATACTTTGGATCCTTATCTGGAACAGATTGCAGTAAAGATGGAAACCTATTGTAAAGGTAGAAAAACCATTGTATTTACTCCACTGGTAAAGACCAGTAAAACCTTTCGTGATATTTTATCCGAACATGGATTTTCTGCTGTGGAAGTGAATGGACAGAGCAGCGATAGAAAAGAAGCATTAGAAGGTTTTGCAAATGGTACTTATAATGTCCTCACGAATGCCATGTTGGTGACAGAAGGCTATGACGAGCCAAGTGTAGACTGTATTGTTTGTTTACGTCCCACACAGTCCGAAAGCTTATATCAGCAGATTGTAGGTAGAGGTACCAGACTCTGCGAGGGGAAAAAGGACCTGCTGCTTTTGGATTTCCTATGGCTTACCGGGAAACATAAATTATGTAAACCCGCTGATTTATTTGCGTCTGATGAAGAAATTGCAAAGAAAATGTGCGGTCTGATCGATGAGTCTAAGGATCCATTAGATCTTATGGATTTAGAAGAAGATGTCATCACTGAGATCAATCGGGATAGAGAAGAAGCACTTGCAAGACAACTGGATGCCTTAAAGCGTCAGAAAGCACAGTATATTTCCAGCTTACAATTCTTTGCTTCCTTGGAACAGTTAGATGATCTTTTCGCAGCACCGATTTATGCATGGGAAAGAGAGAAGCCTACTACAAAACAGCTCCTTGCGATTGAAAAATTTGGACTGGATAGCAGTAAGGTAGAAACAAAAGGGATTGCTGCAAAAATACTGGATATTTGCTTCCAGAGAAAAGAAGATGGCTTATCTACGGTAAAACAGATTAAATTGTTAGAGCGATATGGATTTGTACATGTCGGCAAATGGACCTTTGAGGAAGCCAATACCATGATAGACAGACTTGCAAAGAATCATTGGAAAGTGCCATTTAATATCAGGGTTTCTACTTACAAACCAATGAGACTTAAAGAGAATAATTGATTTTCTAAACCCCTCGAATTCGAGGGGGTTAAACCATCTCAATACAGAGAAACAGTGGAGAAGAAAATGCGCAAAGGACAAATTAAATTAGTTGAAAAAGTAAAAAAGATCTATGGAGAACAAAATAACATTGTTGCTTTTTTTGAAAACTCTGAAATGCCGCTTAACAGATTAAACTCCATTTATCATATACTTAAATGTATCAATAAAGAAGAGCTATTCTGCCTAAACATAGATGAATTACAGGAAATTATTGTGAAAATAAATAATCATGCAGAGATATTATATTTTGCATTGATGTATCATGTATATTATAATGATTTTATGATTCACACTATTTCTTTACAGGAATTTGAAGAGGTTTATAATTATATTGAATCTCCAGAATATTGCAAAGAAACATTGAATGTGTACGAATATTGCGAAACATTTGCACAGGCAAAAGCAGTAATTGCAAAGTGTCCAATAGGTTTTGATTTGGATGATTTTGTACATTCATTTGAACGTGTTATTATAGCCAAAAGATTCCATGCGAATATAGATGAAGTTATGCCATATGTAATGGAGTCTCTTTCGTTATCTGAGGAACAAAGAGACAGATTGTATGCTTTTTCTGCCTGGGGATGGTCTTTGGATTTGATCCGTAAATATCATTATGATATACAATCTTATAAAAAGACAATAGCCAGTATTATGCTTTCCGGATGTGATATGCAGAATTTTGACAAGGAATCATGGGAGAGAGATGTTTATTATCAAAATCATTTTCCGATATCTCTCGAAGAAAAAGAGAAATTACAATCATTAAATCTACAATCGAATATAGAAATTTATAGAGAAACGTTTTATAAAAAAGTTTCATTCTCACAGAATGCCATAACGATTCATTTGACAAAATATAATTCGTTTAAATGGGAAGATAATTTCAAACTTACTTATGGTAAAAAAGATAGATCGGATAAAATTGTATACTTTTATAATACCGGTAAATTTTATAAAGAAATAAAAGAAAAATCAACCTTAATTCCCATTAATTTGCGGGAAATTATGAAATTGATTTCTGTTTATGGAAGTACGATTACCGATTTTCTTTATCCATATTTTGAAATGTTAGCAGAGGATAATAAAATTTATCTGGATGTCCTTAGAATTATGAAAAATACTAAGAATGATAATAAATATCATACCTGTATTCCTCCGATTCCTCTTTCTGAATTCAAAGACAAACATACTTTAAAAGAGGTTATGACGTCTTATTATAAAAATACAGAAGATATTCCTTGGAACAAAGTAGATATTAAGATTTGTTATGCATATTTCAAATTACGAAAAAAGATTGAGCCTGCGGGATATACTATTTTATGGGATTGGTTAAATGATCATTCTAAATCGCTCACAATTTTGGATGCCGTATTTTTCGAAATCTTAATGAGCCGTTTTACTGAAAACAGTTATTGGGAGAATATAAGTATTTATGGCAAAAAACAGAAAGTCTCAGAAGAAACGGTAAGATATACAGTACGAGATTATATCCTTTTTTGTCATAGATTACATAAAAAGATACGTTTAACATTTACAAGTGCAAAAAAGATGAAAGAACTTCATGATGACTATGCTGTAATTATAAAAAACAAATATACCCCAACAATTACAATTCCAAAAAATACAGAGTTTAAGGAATTGGAAAAATTATTGCCTACAGATGAATTTACATGGATTAAAACAAAACGTAAGATAATAGAAGAGGGTGTAGAAATGCATCATTGTGTTGCGACTTATGCTAATCTGGTAAATAAAGATATTTGTGCCATTTATAGGTTTGTTAGAAAAGACAACAATCGAAGATACACAATTGAATTTAGAAAAAACAAAGAAAGATATTATATCGAACAAATGCAATCTATGTGTGATAGAGGGTACATAGAAGAAGATTATGCTTACGTACAATCATTATTAAATAAAAACAAAAAAGATAAAGCGGCATAATTTCATCAGATAGTGCGTTTCTTTTCTGCCAGGGGAGGCGCCGCAGGCATTATATAATAGGAATCGTTTTTAACAATATATTGTAATATAATAATTCATACGAATTAGGAAAGGAAAATATCTTATGCTTAAAATCAGTGATTTACAACCAATGATACCATATAGAATAACAAAGGAAAGTTCCGACCACACTTTTTTAGTAGATGATGTTATTTGGATTTCTGAGAATGGAGATATTAATAGTGTTCAGGGAAGTGGTTGGATTACGCCTTCTGAATGTTCAAAGAAAAGCTTAGATTTTGAATGTGTCGAGGCACCGGACTATGAAGTACTTAAATATGGAAATAGCGAAGTGTGTCGAATAAAAGAAGTGGAGAAAGATTTTGATGATTAACATAACCATGTATTTGTGACATAAAAGGAGACAAATAAATGAATAGTATTACTGCAGAAGTATTAAAACAAACATTATTCGAAAAAGGTTTGGAATCTATCCAAGATTTTCTGGGGTATGAAATCAATCCAAAAGAAAATAAAGACGTTACTGATCGTAGGATGGATGAAGCTTTAGACCAGATATCAGAAGCAGAATTTGATGAATTTTGTAGAAAATATGGAGTATATGAAGAAGAATGGAAAGAAATTTGGATGTAAGTACACCATAGCTCCATACTCTATTTTCACATAATATTATAAACTGACGACTCTTATAAACATAAGAAATTTAATAAATTACTATTAAAAATACCCATTTTTCCATTTTTTTTTGACATAGATAAGTAGGCAATTTGTGCCTGCTTATTTTTTTATGCAGATAGGAGGAAATCTATGAGTCGAACATTTAAAAAAGGGGATTATGTAAATGTAAACAGTGACCTGGGATATTTCTGGGCAGAAGTTGCAAATGATGTATATGCGGGACAGAGATTAGTTCCTGTACGGATCGATATTTCTGAAGAAGATATCCATAGCGTCTTAAATATTCACAAGGATTATGTTCATAGTCTACGGGAATATGTAGAAACAAAATGTAAGGATTTTTATTTGGATCCGGCAGATATTACAGATACGGAAATTAAAGAAATCCAAAAACGTATTAAACATGCATGTACTGGAAAAGAAATGCCACTCGAAGTAGCAAGAGATATCGTATTTGATGCGGTATATGATTTCTTATTTGACAAAAGAGCGGATATGGAAAAGGAAACCCATGATTTCTAAATAATAAGGAGAAAGAAAAATGACGGACAAGGAAGAAGCATTAAAACAAGCATTATTTATGGAAGGCTTAGAGGCTATCGAAGACTTCTTAGGGTATGAAATTAATCCGGAGGAAGATAAAGATGTTACTGATTTACGAATGGACGAGGTGTTAGACCAAATGCCGGACGAGGAATTCGAGGCTTTCTACAATAAATATGTAGTAAATGAAAAGGAGAGGGAATGATTTATGAATACAGAATTAGATGATCTCATCGGTGTAGACTATGGAGAAGAATATTATCCAAGTCGCCAGATGACAGTCATTAAAAAAGATGGAACTGCAGATCCTTTTAATGTGCAAAAAGTATTAAATGCAGTATCAAAATCAGCATTTCGTGCTTCTGTTGCCTTTACAGAAGTGGAGCGCAGAAAGATTTGTGAAAATATTATTTCACGAGTGGATGCTTTACCGGGAACAGAGATTTCAATTGCGATGATGCATAATATCGTAGAACAGACACTGGACCTGATAAATCCTGTAGTTGCGAAGAGTTATAGAGACTATCGCAACTATAAACAGGATTTTGTAAAGATGCTGGATGAGGTTTATAAAAAGAGCCAGTCCATTATGTATATTGGAGACAAAGAGAACTCTAATACGGATTCCGCTTTAGTATCTACAAAACGTAGTCTGGTGTTTAATCAGTTAAACAAAGAATTATATAAGAAGTTCTTTTTAACTACGGAAGAATTACAGGCATGTAATGATGGATATATTTATATCCATGATATGTCCGCAAGAAGAGATACCATGAACTGCTGCCTTTTTGATGTTGGTAATGTATTAAAAGGCGGTTTCGAGATGGGGAACGTCTGGTATAACGAGCCTAAGACACTGGATACAGCATTCGATGTGATTGGAGATATCGTATTATCAGGAGCCAGCCAGCAATACGGAGGATTCACTGTTCCCGAGGTAGATAAGATTTTAGCACCTTATGCAGAAAAATCATATACAAAGTATTACAATGAATATCTTGCTATTTTGCAGGAGAATGGCATTACAGAAAATGTGAAAGCGGGCGCAGATGCCTATGCAATGAAAAAAGTAAAACGGGATTTCATGCAGGGCGTTCAGGGCTGGGAATATAAATTTAATACCGTTTCCAGCAGCAGAGGAGATTATCCTTTTATTACCATGACATTTGGTATTGGCACGAGCAGATTTGAAAAGATGGCGTCTATTGCAATGTTAGATGTCAGACGCGAAGGACAAGGAAAAAAGGACCGTAAAAAACCGGTATTATTCCCGAAATTGGTATTTTTATATGATGAAAATCTACATGGTCACGGAAAACCATTAGAGGATGTGTTTGAAGCAGGCATCAAATGTTCCGCAAAGACCATGTATCCGGATTGGCTGAGTTTAACAGGAAACGGATATGTGCCAAGCATGTATAAACAATATGGCAGAGTAGTATCACCAATGGGATGTAGAGCATTTTTATCTCCCTGGTATGAAAGAGGCGGTACACATCCAGCAGATAAGGATGATAAACCAATTTTTGTAGGTAGATTTAATATCGGCGTAGTTTCTCTTCATTTACCAATGATTTTAGCCAAAGCAAGACAGGAAAACAAAGACTTTTATGATGTATTAGATTATTATCTGGAATTAATCCGTAAATTGCATATCCGTACTTATGCATATTTAGGAGAAATGCGTGCATCCACAAATCCGCTTGCTTACTGCGAGGGAGGGTTTTTAGGCGGTCATCTAAAACCATCGGATAAAATCAAACCATTGTTAAAACCTATGACTGCCAGCTTTGGTATTACCGCATTAAATGAATTACAGGAATTGTATAATGGAAAGTCTCTGGTAGAAGATGGTACATTTGCAGTAGAAGTAATGGAATATATCAATGCAAAAATAAATCAGTTTAAGGAAGAGGATGACATCCTTTATGCCCTCTATGGCACGCCTGCAGAAAATTTATGCGGATTGCAAATTAAACAATTCCGTGAGAAATATGGAGTAATTCCGAATGTATCAGATAGACCATATGTATCGAATAGTTTTCACTGTCATGTAACAGAAGATATTACACCGATTGAAAAACAGGATTTGGAACATAGATTCTGGAATACAATGAATGGTGGAAAGATACAATATGTGAAATATCCTGTAAACTATAATATTGAAGCGATTAAAACTTTGGTACATAGAGCTATGCAGATGGGATATTATGAAGGGGTAAATTTATCCTTAGCATACTGTGATGATTGTGGTCATCAGGAATTAGAGATGGATGTGTGTCCAGTATGTGGCAGCAGAAATCTAACAAAAATCGAAAGAATGAATGGTTATCTGTCTTACTCCAGAGTACATGGAGATACCAGATTAAATGATGCTAAGATGGCGGAAATCGCTGATCGAAAGAGTATGTAATAAAATGGGAGGCTATAAAAATATAGTCTCCTGTTTTTGTTCATTTTGCGGTTTTTTTATACATATATAAGTAGAGAAAATAATATCAGGAGAATTTATAAATGAAAGTTGCGAGTACTCATGAGCTAATTGAAAAATTACAAGCATATGAAAAAGAAAACGGCATTGGAGCAATTATTGGCATTGGTACTTATTGTGTCGGTGATAGAGAAAATCAGTATGAAATAGAAATCGCAAATGACTCTATTAAAAACAGAATTTTTGTTGCAGACGGTAGTTACAAAGAAACGAAAATCGATATTTCTGCAGTATCAGATGATGAATTATTCCCAGACAGACGAGAGAACAACATATATAAATAAAGAAGATATAATTTCTCAAAAATACACCAAACAAGAGTTTCATATGAATTGGAGGAAGAATATTATGGTAAAAGTAAAATATACAAATAACTTCGGCGCAGATATTTTGATAGGTAAATTCAAAAATAAAGATGAAGCTATTGAAATTGTTGACAAGGAGTTAGAACGAGAAAAGGAAAATTTTTCTGATAAAAATTATGATTATGCGGATTATGGATTAATAACTAAAATTTGGGATAAAGAAAACGAAGAATACTCTCAATGGGAGATTATTGAGTAAATGAAACGATAATTTACAATACTCAGGATTTGTTATAAGGAGAGATATATTATGGTAAGAATTAAAGATGGAAATTATATAGCAATATTCCACGATAGAATGATTGAAGTAAAAGCAGATTCAAAAAAAGATGCTTATAATAAAGCAAAAAGATATTTTGAATCCAGAGAACATAGAGAATTATTTGATGGTGAGTTCAAAGTGTGTCAGATACCATCTATGATAGATATTCTTGATGAGTAAATAAAACGCTGATTTCAGAAAAGGAGAAATACACCAAACAAGAGTTTCTTTAGATGATTGGAGGAATAAATATGTGCATGTATTGTGAAAGAAGAACAGACGTAAAATTTGGATGGGAACAACCGAAACTTCCATACCATAGTGATAATCTAAACGAAGGTAGACTAAATGGAAATGTATTAGAAAATGAAAAATGGGACGGTGTTATTCATGATTATCAAACCACTACTCCAGAATTAGTTCTCACTTATCCTGGTTATTTTAACGGAGAGGGTGTTGGTTCTATTTGCATTCCAATAAAATATTGTCCTGAATGTGGAAGAAAATTGGGAAATAAAAAATCATAAGAAATGAGGAATTCTTTACAGAATGGAGGAAAGTGTTATGGATTCGAGGTTTTTTGAGAGAAAATGCTTTACAACAACATCTGATTGTTTATTGGAATTTATGAAGGAACAAAAAGATGATTCAAGTCTTATATTTAATATGGAAGAAGATACAAAAGAAGTATTCTTATATAGTCCAGCATTTGACGTTGAATATAATGAGGACGATATTATGGATTGTGTTGGCAGAGAATTGGGTGTAGAAATAAATAACCTGTTTGTAGATGGCGACAAATATTGTGCTACAATTTATTTTACGGTAAGTATTATGAAAATAAAATCTGCTGACAATTCCGACTTGTTGAAAAGATTAGATGAAATTGAAGGCGAACTGCAAGATTTTCATATTTCTGCTTATAAGTGTGATTTATTATACAAAGAACAAAATAATTTAAAAGCTGAACTACGACAAAGAGGATATAAGATAAACCCTGATGGAAAAGAGAAGGATACTGATAACAATCTTCCGGCAAAAACATCTTTTGATAAATTCAAACAGGAGATGATAGAGGAGTTCAGAGAAAAGGAATAATATGAGAATATCAAAATATACACAGAATGAAAAAGAAAGAACTCTGCATATTTGGATTCCATTGTTTGAAGAAAAACTGGATGATCAGCATTTTTTTTGTGAACAACCACATATGTATCTGATTGTATGGGATAAATGGGATAGCAAGAAAAAGTGTAATAACTTATGGGCAAAATTAGGTATTGGTGATATGGATGATTTCGATTATACCTGTGAATTTGAGCATCCCACACCGGAACTTATCCATGAAATCATTAACTGGATGTTGGATCATGAATATACCACTATATCTGATATGGATGACGTCATAAAAATAGTAGATGCTTTCCAAAACCGACCGGTAAGAAAGAGAAAAAGACATTGAGGAGGTATGGATATGAGTAAAACCGAGACAAAGGATGTTATTGTATTTACAGACAAAGAAGAGTTAGATACTTATAACGAAATGCTACTAAATGGATTTATGAAATATCTGAGTAATAGACAAAAGAAAAACCATGATGTGGTCCATGTCGGGGCAAAAATTTTACTGATGCAGGATGAGGATTTTGTAAAAGATTTTCTAAGCCAGCTACATTTGGAGAAAGAGAGAGGATAAAATATGAGCGATTATAATAAAATACTTTGGGCACTTGCTATTATATCTGTTAATGGCTTAATAACATTGGCATTAAGACATGTAAAATCTGATATAATTATAAAATTGATATTCACTATATTTGTATTGGTTTTGCTATTTGTCTCTGTAAGTTGGACATTCTTTGACTATTGGATATAAATATATGTTTGAATTAAAAAAGAGGGGATGACTATTTAGCCATCCCCTTTATTATTTCACTTAGAGAGAGACAGATATTTTCAGAACTTCTCCACAAATATCATCTTCCAAAGTATAAATATTTGTAAATTTACCAGCCTTTAATGTAGCTTCTTTTTCCTGATATCCGGCTAATACACCTTCATAGATTTCAGCAGTTGTAAAATAGAAGCCAAGCTGCTCTACACTATACAAAGCTTTTCCCAGATCATTGGAAAAATCGTCAGGAGTAGTGAAAAACTCTGTCTTTGTTGCATAAGTCTTTAAGTATTCCGTTCTTTTGCTGCCAGGGACAGCCTTTTTTACTTCGATTCGAATATTCATGCCTGTGCTTCCTCCTGTTTCTTTAACTCTGGTACATCCACAATAGAGAGGATACCTTTTTCAGTAAGTCTGGATACTGCGGTATCAAAATCCACACCAGCAACAACTGCTGCCATCAGCGCATTATCAATGAGTGTAGCATTTTCATATTCTTCAGTTTCCAGATAATGAAGGATACGATCTTTATCCACACGGAGTACAACGACATCTTCCGGATAAGGAGTTTTCTTTTTGGGAATTCTCTTTTGTAATTCCGCCACGGATTTTGCAGTATCAATTACCTGCATTTTAGATTTGGAAGTAACAAATACATATTGTGATTTACTCATTTGTTTTACCTGCTTTCTTTATTTTTTATATGTATATATGTAAAATTATTTTTGAAATTTTTAAAAAGAGAACGGATTATTTTGAAAAAATTTTACATATAATAAGAGAGATGATATGATTAAAACAAAAAAGGAGAAACGATTATGGCAGAAATGATATTATATTTTAAAACGCCAAGAGGTTTAGGAACAACGATACATGCCGATTTTTTACATAAAACAATACAAATAGAAAATCATACCGATAGAATTTTAGACACTGCGTTCGGAGTAAATACCACGCCAACATGGAAAGATTTTGAAACATTTTTAGAAGATAGATGTTTTCCAAGAACAAGAGATAAATTAAAATTAGTATTAGAGGATGTCGGCGTAGATCATTATGATCCTCTGCTTATTATACGAAAAACACATGGGCGCATGGCAGAGGACCATGCTTGGATTGATATAGAGGAGCCGGAACAGGAAAATGAACATACAATTGATAGAGATGACAGATAAAGAAATAATAGAAACAACTACACATTCTTCCAAAGGAAATCATTTTATGTGCGTAATGAGCTGACAGAATGGAATCCATATTTCTATGATAAAGCCAGAAATGCGATGTTGGATTTTGCAAATATTTTCAAAGCAAATGAAATTATATAGGATATGATGAGTAAAAAAGTGCAGGGTATTTGAAAAAATATCCTGTATTTTTCTATTTTTACGGATTTTTTATACATATAAATATAGATTTGTATAGCAAAGGAGAAAATATATGTTAAGAGTAGCAAAATTTGATAAAGTAAGTTTTAATCAGTTTAAGGAAGGTATGCTGGATGTAAAGCCCCATCTTACGGAGGAAGAAATCCAGAAAATCTATGATGCGATCACATTACCTAAGAGAGCAACCACTGGCAGCGCTGGATATGATTTCTGTGCACCTTATGATATTACATTAGCTCCGGGACAGACAGCAAAAGTACCTACTGGTATTCGTGCAAAGATGGAGCCTGGCTGGGCATTAATGCTTTTCCCGAGGAGTGGACTTGGATTTAAGTTCCGTATGCAGTTAAATAATACAGTGGGCATCGTAGATGAGGATTATTTCTATTCCGATAATGAGGGACATATCTTCGCAAAGGTTACGAATGACTCTAATGAAGGTAAATTATTACAGGTAAAAGCCGGAGATGGTTTTGTGCAGGGCATCTTTATGCCTTTTGGTGTCACTGTTGATGATGATGCCGATGGTGTAAGAAACGGAGGATTTGGCAGCACTACTTAGTAGTGCTGTCTTATTATGTTTGATAGGGAAATAGAGGGGAATACAGAGGAAAAATATGGCAGAAAGAAAAAAGAAATCCCCTTATATTTATGGAAACACAGCAAGGAGCTTACAAGAAGAATTAAATGCTCCAAGAAAAATATTATCGAATGAAACCAGAAAGAATAGAGAAAAAGCCCATCATATGAATATTGGCTACATCCTTTTTCTGTCAGGGGCGTTGTTTATCTGTGCTATTTTTTTAATTGGATATGTGCAAAAACAGTCTGAATTAACAGCGAAAATCGCACAGGTCTCTAAAATGGAAAAGGAATTAAATACGATGAAGCTTTCTAATGATGAAGCATATGCCCAAATTCAAAGTAATATAAATCTGGAAGAAATTCGTAGGATTGCGATTGAGGAACTCGGTATGTCCTATGCAGAAGAAGGGCAGATAATTCTTTATCAGGGAAATAAAAAAGATTATATGCATCAAAATGCGGAGGAATAGTATTATGACTTATGAAAGATTAGTAGACCAGGCGGAAGCAATGGTGAACATTATTCATAGAAAATACCTTTCTGGAAATAAGATGGCATATCCTGCATTACTTTTAGGCATTGGTAATTGTTGCATCGAAAGTTATCCTGGTGCCGGTCATAATTATCAAGCAGTCATAGATGCAATTCATAACTGTTATGCAAGAGATCATGCGGTAGGAATTGATATTGGCTATAAAGAGGGATTGGAAACTATGATCCGTACTGGAAAAGATATACAAAAGTTCCTTGATTATCAAAAAAAGAAAGAGCAAGAAGGAACTGCACAGTTTTATATAGACGTTTAAAGTGGAGAAATAATATATAGATAGAGAAATTTATAGGATAAATAAGAGGGAAATCGTATGAAAGATATGAATATAATAAAGCTGGACAATGTAGGAATCTCGATAGATTATGATGAAAAGAAATATGAAAAATCAGCATCCGTCTCAAAGAAATTAAATATTTTGTTTATTGGAACTCTAATAATTTTGGTTGGATTTGTGTTATATGATATGTTTTTTATGCTTTCACTTCGGGAAAATCTACAAACAACAAGTAATAATAAAATGATTATCATTCAATTAATAGCTACGTTCTTTTTAATGATTTTCTATAAGATAGTAGAAAGTATCATTAATAAAGATGATATAAAAATTTACTCCGACAAAGTATATGCATTACAGGCATATGTAAATAGCGACTTTGTTTTAATGGGAGAAGATAAACTATATTTCTTTTCACTTTTTAACGGAGATGATTTTAAATCGCATGCTATAGAATTTCCGGAAGTTAAATCGCATGCTATAAAACTGGAATTTCCGGAAGGTATTACCAGATGCGATGCAAAAAACATTACATCTATACAGCTTTCTATTAATGACGCAAACGAAATTTATATAAAAGATATGACATTGGAGGAAAAATAATTGAATAGAGAAATTTATAAACAAAAATTTATGGAAGCGGATTCTAGCAGAATGCCCGTCTCTGAATTTCAGAAAATCATTAACGATTCTATTTATCCGGCAACCGGACCACAAAGAGGATATAATAATTTGCTGATTGCTATCGAAGAATGTGCAGAACTCATCGAAAGTTTTGGCGAATATGTATCCGGAAAAGAGAAAAGTAAATATGGAGTATATGAAGAATTAACAGATGTTTATTTAGCGCAGCATTATGTAATGGATATTCTTGGAATTGACGAAAAGAATATCAAACTGAATACAAAGCATATGACAGAGATAGATGCACTCGTATCATTAAGTAAATTGCAGTTCAGTCTTGCAAAATATATGCGTAAAGCAGAAAACCTCCCCTGGCAGGAGAAAAACCAGATGGTGCAGCAGATCATCGAAGATTTATCCGGCGTTAAACAGAGCTTATTGTTTATACAGGGATATATGATGATGACAAAAGAGGAACTGTTCAAATCGATCAATGTCGTCATGGATAGACAAAAAAACAGAAATGAATTGCAAGATCCACTGGGAATACAAATCGTTGAGAGGGAGTAACAATAATGAAATCAGATGGAGTTCAGGATATTTTCACATGGTTAAAAGCAAAATGCAAAGAAGAAAAGGCAAAGGTACAGATAGCGGAAAAAGAGTATGAGGAAGTGAAAAGAACGTATCATTTTGAAGACGAGAAGTGTTTGATTGATTCGGCAGAAAGAAATGTAGAAATAGCAAAAGCCAGATTAAATGCATTTGTAGGAAATGCAGTCCACGCTATCCGCATAAGCGGTAGTGGACGGATATGTGAAATATTCACTAATCTTTAGATTAGGGGATGTTTAAGCTAAGATTAGTACTGAAAAATATATGAAAAAATTAAGACATAAAGAGAAAAGAGAACCCTATTCACAGCAAGCTGATGGTATGAAATGTGAATATGACGAAATAAAATAGTTATACTAACCATATTTTTAAACTATTTTGACATATATATACAGGGAAATTGTTCTCTGTCTATTATATCGTTGGAGGAAAAATATGTTAATAAAAAATAATGAAAATCTATTTGTTGATGTCGATTCAAAAAAAGGATATGTAATACGACTGAAACGACATGAAGGAGCAACATTTACAGTTACAGAAGATTCAAATGTAGTTATTGGACAAGCGGGAAAACATGAATATACAAAAGAAGAACTTAAGTTATTACAAGCAGAAATAAATATTGGGATGGCATATATGGAAACTATAAGAAAAAATGGATACCAAGTATTGGGAAATGCATATTGTAAGCCAGAACCGAACTGTGTTTATGAAGATGAACGCGGAAATATCATTTTTTATTTTGGAACGGGAAAATATATAGAAGAATGTAAAGGAGATAATATATTCGGATGTGAATATATTTATGTAAAAATAAGACCAGATTCTAATAATAAAAATTTAGGTTATCTTTATAAAAAAGAAAATGGCATTATTTTTTTAGAAAATAAAGATGATTATTGGATAAATATTGAAAATACAAGTACACCACCTAAGAAACTGGTAAAACTTTTATATGTACTACCAGAAGATTGTACAAAATTGCAAATATACTATCCAGAAGATTTAGAGATAGATGAAATAAAATGGGAAAAACATTGGATAAATAGGCAAACCAGAATTCCAGAAAAAAGTTTATTGCCATATATAGAATATGAAGAAGCAAACAAAATATCGCCTGAGCTTTAAAACAGTAAATGTTTAGTTAAAATTACAGAGCTACAAACAGATACTTTCTGACTGTATGAACGCAATAAGAGGATTGGAAACGCCGATAGAGATACCGGAAGAAAGTGAAGCAGAAAATTAAGATTATTCTGTAAAATATACAAAATTTGAAAATAATTTGACATATAACCATAGGAGGTAAAACCTATGGTAAAAGAATATACAGAAATATGGAACGGTTTTCAAATTAGGGAACCTGTATTTTTAACGGGCAAAAAGGATCCCTATATGTTTGATCTGGTAAAATGGGAAGATCACGATCCGATAGAGGTAACCGAATTAAGTACTGGGAAAAAGAAAATGTCTACGAGATCCTGTTTTACGGTTGGAACAATCCGATGGGATACCAGAGAACCCGGATTTGAATTTGAAAGCTGTGGACTAAGATTTTTAGAAAATTATGTGGAAGGCTTAAATCAATTTGTTTTAGACTTTTGTAAAAAACAGACTCCAAAAATGATAAAACGGATGGAAAAAGAAAGAGGCTGGTAAGAAAAATTACCACTTTTTTCATATTTTTTGACATAAATAGATAGGTGATTATACCTGTCTATTTTTTTATTGAAAGGTTAAGGTGAAATAATATGTTTGGAGTAACAACACAAAAATTAGAAGCATTACATAAGAAATTAGAAACTGCAGAAAAAAGATCAGAGGAATATTCCTATGTAGTTAATGTGGGCGCATATACTGCAGCAAGACAAGGTTATGAAACAATGAGACAAGCCGAAAAAACGGCTGCAAGATATGAAAAAAAGAAAAACAGGGAAGATGCAAAAATAAAAAGATATGAAGATAAAATTGAATCATTACAAAAAGAACTAGATTTGGAAAGAGACTAAGAAAATAAGAAAAATTGAAAACTTTTTGACATATATAAATAGACGGTAAATCTAAATTTATATATAAGGAGAGAAAATAAAATGAATTATCATAATATTACAAAGGATGATATGTTAAATGGCGATGGGCTACGTACCGTTTTATGGGTCGCAGGATGTAGCCATCATTGTCCGGAATGTCAGAATCCTATTACTTGGGATGCAAATGGAGGCATTCTTTTTGATGAATCTACGAAACAGGAGTTATTTGCGGAGCTGGAAAAAGATTATGTAGCCGGGATTACTTTTTCTGGTGGAGATCCTTTAAATGAAGCAAATGTAGAAACCTTATTATCCTTAGCAAAAGAAATTAAAGAAAGATTCCCCAACAAAACTATGTGGATCTATTCCGGATATACTTGGGAGCAGGTAATGTATCCAATCGTAACAGATGATTTTAATCCTGTCAGGGATATGTATTTACAAGCAAGAAGAAAATTAGTATCTATCTGTGATGTATTTTGTGATGGACGTTATGTAAAAGAATGCAGAGATGTAAATAAGCCTTGGGTAGGTAGTGATAACCAGAGAGTGATTGACGTACAGAAATCCTTAAACAAAGGCACTGTTTGCCTGCACGGGGATACCAAAGACGATTTTGAGAGAGAGTAAAATATGAAACAACAGAATTTTCGTGTTTTCAGATACTGATTGAACCAAAAAAATCTAGCACAATGTGCTAGACTTTTTATTGAAAGCAATGCCACCATTGCTTAGCGCTCTTAAGAGCAATTCGTCTTTAATTGGAATTATACTAGCGGTTTGGATAAATGTCAAGAGATTTATAATGAACGAGTATTAGAAAAAGAAAAAGTACCTATAAAATATGATGATAGACAATACTTTGAAAAAGATGCTATCATATTATCAGATAGTGAACAGATGCAGACAAATTTAGAAAATACCTATGATTATATTATGTAAAGGAACGATAATATGAATAAAAGAACGACCTTAAGTGATTTTTACAAGGATATGATTACGGATACAAAAAATCTTGAAGTTGTATATCTTACCATACATTATGATGAGTGGAGAAAACCGAATAGTACAGAACATATACAACGGCATATCCAAGATATTAGATTAAATGAAGCGTTAAAAGAATATGGCGACTGGATTTATGAAAACGGCTATACAACCGAACGAAGCAAAGATATTACAAAAATAGATGTCTGGTTAATGGCAACAGATGATAGAAAATATAGTCAGGAATATCGAGACGCACAGAAGGATAAATCCAGTGAAATTGTGGAAAATATCAAAACGATTATCTCAGATGATAGAGAAACTCAAGCAAACTTCATTTTTGACACTTGGGTAGGAGATGGACATTCCTTCGTTGTCAGGGATGAAAAAGGTACTGGATATCGGGTACGTGTAGACAAAGAAGACAATTTTGATTACAATGAGGAAAGGGAATAACTATGGAGCAAAAACAAAACGCGCCGGAATATGGAAAGAATTTAGGACTCAGCATTTTTCAGATGATCTGTTGCTGTCAGGTAACAGGATTAATTGCACTCGTTGTTACCTTAATCGCTAATAGTGATTATAGAGCTGGCAAAATGGACGATTATGAGAAAAAGATGAAAAATGCAAATATTGCACTTATTGCTGGCTGGATCATTGGAGCTATTGCAACGATAACTACGATTGTTTTGCAGGTAATAGCGATTTCGTATAAAGGTTATTACGTATAAATAAAAAATACAGCATTAAGCTTTTAAGTTAGGAGATGTTTTATGATTATATTATTTCCATTAGATTATTCTGGAACTGGCGTAGATAGAGCCTTTACTGATGAGTATAATGCTGCAATCGGAAATGATATTTCTGTAGTCTTCTTTGATCAGAAATTATGGGATACTCAAAAACAAGTAAAAATAGACTCATCTATGCCGAAGGTAGATGATATTGTAATCTATCGTGGCTGGATGATGAAACCCGAAGAGTATAGAGTATTTTATCAGTTATTATCTGAGAAAAATATATATTTATTAACAATACCGGATGCATATGAGCGATTTCATCTATTTCCTAATGTTTATGAATATATCAAAAAAGATACACCGCCAATTTTGCAATTTAGTCCAAAGGATAAGATTGACGTATCTAAGATAGAAAAAAGCTTAGGAGATTTTATGATAAAGGATTCTGTAAAATCGGCGAAGAATACAGATTTCCCTAAATATTTTAAAAAAGATACATCTCAACATGAATTTGATCGCTGGATGAAACGTTTTTATGAGATAAGAGGAACATTATTTACTGGTAATATTATCGCAAAAAAATATGTACCGTTAAAACAATATGCTGGAAAAACAAATGAGTTCCGTGTTTTTTATTTGAATGGATTCCCAATTTCTATATCCAGAAATTCTTTACAAGATAATATAACACCAATGGTTCCGGATAATCTCGTGAACAAATATTCAAATCTACCGAGTCTATTTTACACTGTGGATTATGCAGAATTGGAAAATGGGATTTGGGTAATCATTGAAGCTGGAGACGGCGGAGTATCCGGACCATCGCCAGACCAGAATCTATTTTCCTTTTATCGAAATATAAAAATTGCAATGGATAAAGATGATTATATGCAAGAAATAGAGTAATCTAACGACTTTTCCGGTTTTTTTATACATATATAGATAGGGAATCATCCCTATCTATATTTTTTTGGAGGAAATATAATGCAGACGGGTAAAAAACAGTAAACAAATTAACAACCGCACAAATGAAAGAACTTTTAAACAGTATTATTAAAGATTGTATCAATTACGCCGGAGATAGTTACGCAGATTTTGGAGAAGCCGTAACAAAAACTTTACATCAGAAAAAACTGGTAGATTATGGTATCGGCAAAGAGCAGGAAATGATACAAAAATATGGATTGAATCATCTCTATTGTAGTTTAAAAGATGAACACCTTAATATGTTATTTGAAGCTTGTAACTATGATATTGATGTAATACGTGATTGGGAAAAATCCATAGAAGATTATTTTAACGGCAGAGCAGTATCTACGGATGAGTTTTTGAATGCATATAATAATGATACTTTACAGGAATATGCGGCAAAGTTTAGTGAGAACTATCATAAAGCAAAAGAAGATGTAGAAAGGGATTAATATAATGAATCAAACAAAATATAATGTAAGACATGTTCGTTGTAATATGGATGATTTTCATATGGACCGCCATAGATTTCGATTCGAATATAATGGAAAAGAATATATAGTACCATGTTATCATGCCATAACGGTTGTTTTTGGAGATAATGAAAATACAATTCCTGAACATGTGAAAGAAGAAATAGAAAGTATTATTTGGAATAAAATAGATAAAGAAGAGACAATATGGAGATATCCTGAAGGTGCTTATAAAATTGCAGATGCATATGCAGAAAATGAGGAAATGGAGAGGGAATAATATTATGAAAAATATGAACCGTGAAATGTTAGAGAACAGAATACATGAGCGTATCATGGCAATGCATGATTCACAGGATGTGGATATATTGACAGCACAAATAATGGATGATTTGGAACAATTAAAGGACATTAACAATAGACAGCTTAAACAACGGCAAAATGAGTTAAAGGACTATGCAGTATATACAACAATCGAGGATATCTTTTTTGATTTAGAAGATGATCCGTATTACTGTTTAAAAGCTGGCACGAAACTATCATTAGTGAGACCTGTAAATAATCTAGGGAAAAAAGAGAACGTTTTTCATATTTACGTGTTAGATACCGAACAATATTTACCTATTGAAATCAGTTGTACTAATAACTATTTACGAAATTGTGTGGTAAAAACAGACTATTCCGAAATGTCAGAAACCGAAAAAGAAAATTATATGAGTATGTTGATGAATTTATGACAGAATATAGTATAGAAGAGATAAAAGCAGATCCAGAGTACTTCAAAAAATCCTGCATTTATGATATGATTTACGAAGATTTACAGTTAAATGACTGGTTATACAATCGTGACAATCCAGCTTTTTATCAGTTGTCGATAAATGCAATAAATGACGATGGACAACGTATCAGATACAATGCGATGCTTGGAAATATCTTAAAAAAGGAGTTTGGTGAAGAGGAAATAATGGATTACGATGAAAGAGAGGAAGAAAGATAATATGTCGTTACCTGATGAGTTGTATCAAAAAATATGCGCAGAGATAAATAACTGGCCAGCATGGAAAAAGAAAGCCTATAACGAGGAATTTGCAAAATCTACCCATGCAGAAAAACTAGAAATAGAAAAAGTGGATTTTGATGAGAGAAAGGAAGAAAGATAATATGTTCCCACCTGAATATGTTACTTATAATAGTTTAACAACAACACTAAACAAAGAACAAATTTGTGGAGACTTAGCGCTTGCTGAAAAAATTAAAGAAAAAAGCACTTCCCTGGCAACAGAAGGATACGATTTATATACTACAACAGATATGATAAAGGAACAAATGATAAAAGAGTATGGTGAAGAGTTTTACCTGAAATCGGGCGCAGCAATCCATACAATCGTAGAAGAAGTATATAATAATATCACAAGACATGAATCCCCACTTATTGATAAATATCGTATGGAAGAAGATTTCCGAACTGGAATAGTATATTAAATAATAGTTTCATTCCAGATTATGAAAAATAAAGACCACCCCTGGCAGACAGAAAGGATGGAAAGATCTTTGTGCTGTTAGGGGCTTTTTTACAGTTCTTTTGTGATATAAGTATTTTGTCGGACTAAAATATAGTCATCAAATATCTGGATTTCATAGGATACTTTTTTCTTATCGTCTTTATCTTTTAATAATAATGTAAAATGGCCATTCCAAATGGAAAATAGCTGCTTATCAAAAGGAAATACATCTTTTAATTCCTCATAAAGCTCATTTTCTCCATTTTCTAATACGATTGCAGTTTTAGCAATCGGGAAGACACGAACTCCATATAAATTACGCATCATAAATATAGGTAAATCATTATAGCCCAGTTCTTCGAAAAAATTATTCAATGTCATGGTTTTTTCAGGATATTTTTCCATCATAATTTCCTGCCAAATAGATAATTCTTTCATAAAATTTCCTCCTAATTTACCTCTCTATTATATATGTGGTCATAATCGACAAAATCTTACAATATTTTTAAAAAATAGTTTTTTCAGTTTTTTCAAAATTTTTCAAAAAAAATTAAAAAACCCCTCTTTTTTTACCACTTTTGCGGTTTTTTTTTACATAAGTAAAAGACGGAAACAAAAGTACGTCTAACAGAAAACATTTTAACCAGCGGAAGGAATCCGCAAAAAGGAGTAAAAAATGAGTAGAGTTTACACAAGTAGTAAGACACAGGTAAGAGTAGTTATGGGCGAGGTTACCGAGATTAAAGAAGGCGGTATGGATCTCGTAATCAAGGCAAATCAGTTTAATAAGGCTACCAACGCAAATGAGGATGTAGAGTTTAAGGTACATACCGGAGTAGCTGTAACTGATGTAAAGGTTGGCTACAAGGTAACCGCAATTGGTTATACCGGTAGAGGCGGAGTACTGAATGCAGACGCAGTTCTGAGTGGCAGTAAAGGCTATGAGGATGAGGGTATCACCGTACTGACTGGTTTCGTTAAGAACGTTCATATGAACGAGGAACTGAATAAGGATGGTACCCATAAGG
>CDZA01067059.1_pt1 | contig 23033 bp, 16 predicted proteins | sample 554881 | NCBI WGS metagenome assembly CDZA01 (sample SAMEA3182082, study PRJEB8094) | gut metagenome | biome: human; feature: gut; material: Stool; isolation source: human stools | place: Canada | collected 2012-12-04
AAGAAAGCATCCGGACGATCTTCCTCTATCAGAATATCCGGCGTTATTGCTTCGGCATTGGCACGATCATCACAGATCTTCACCCAGTCAGGGTTCTCCGTCAAACCATGCTTTACCAGCGCATCATGATAACCGTTATATCGGTTCTTGGAGATTTCCAGATTCATCGGCGAGCCGTAGAAGGCAATCTTCTTGCAGCCCGTATCAATCATGTGGGTAACGGCAGTAAAGGCACCCATATAATCGTCCACCACCACGCGAGAACAGTTTACGCCCGTACATATTCTATCATAGAAGATGAGCGGCACCCCATTCTGCAGCAGTTTTTCGAAATGGTCATACTGCTTGGTATCCTTCGCCTGCGAAACGATGATGCCACAAACCTTGTTCTGATAGAAGTCTTCACAGATGGCTACCTCCTTATCGTAGCGCTCGTTACTCTGCGCCACCATCACACGGTAACCTCTGGCTCTAGCCTCTTCCTCGATGCCCGAAAGCACCGACATGAAGTAATAGTGTACCACCTGAGGCACGATAACTCCAATCACCTTCATCGGCTTCACCTTATTATGTCTTAAAGCCTCACCCAGGAAGTTAGGAAAGAAGTTATTTTCACGTGCGTATCTCTGAATACGCTCCCTCTGGGCAGTACTGATACGAGAACTGTCCTTCAATGCTCGGCTCACCGTGGCAACACTTACGCCCAGGTTGCGAGCTATATCTTTCATTGTTATTGTTTCTTTATCACCCATTGTTTTTAGATCTGCTGCAAAATTACGAAATATCCTCAATATCAGTTCAAATTCATTGACTTAAATCAAGTAATTTCTGTGCAAACGTTTGCACAAAATAAATAACGGAATTAACACAAAAATAGTACAACATTAGAGAAAAGAACTTAATTTTGCACACAGAAACGACAAGTTTGTGGGCAAAAGCCCCATTCCTACCTTATATAATATAAGAAAGATGCCTGAAAGACTAAGCAAGAGCCTGAACGGCATTTCCGAGTAGGAACGACAACAACTTAAGCCAAGAAGAAGAAAAAGTAAATAATTTAATATAATACATTAACTTAAAAATCGAGCAAATGATGAAGCAGGTAAAAATTAAATTGCCTCTCAGAGCGTTGACCCTAGCAAGCGGTCTGCTTCTGACGGTGAGTTCCTTTGCGCAGACAAATGCAGTTAAGGGACATGTGAAGGATGCTTCTGGTGAGCCTATCATGGGTGCTACCATTACAGTGAACGGTAAGGCAGTGGGCATTACCGACATGGATGGTAACTTCTCCGTTGATGCAGCGCCAGGTGCAAACCTTACTTTCACTTATCTTGGAATGACACCAAAAACAATCAAAGCAACATCTAACATGATGATTACCTTGGTTGACGACCAGAAGTCTTTGAACGAGGTCGTTGTCATCGGTTATGGTCGCGCTAAGAAGAACGACTTGACTGGTTCTGTTACAGCTATCAAGCCAGATGAGATGTCAAAGGGTATCACAAGCAGTGCCTCTGATATGTTGGTAGGTAAGATTGCCGGTGTTGACGTACAGACTGGTGGCGGTCAGCCTGGTTCTGGCGCACAGATTCGTATCCGTGGTGGTGCTTCTCTGAGTGCTTCTAATGACCCTCTCTACGTAATCGATGGTTTGGCTATTGACAACAATACCAACAAGGGTATGAGTAACGTCTTAGCCATGATTAACCCTAACGATATCGAGAGCTTCACGGTATTGAAAGATGCTTCTGCTACAGCAATTTACGGTTCCCGTGCTTCTAATGGTGTCATCATCATTACAACCAAAAAGGGACGTTCTGGTCAGAAGCCATCTGTTACTTATAATGGCAACGTAACACTGTCAACCATCCAGAAGAAATATGATGTGATGAATGCCAGCGAGTACAAGCAGGCTCTTACCAATCTGGGGCTTGACACTAGCGGTTTGGGTACTGCAGATACCGACTGGCAGGATGAGATTTTCCGCACAGCTATCTCTACCAATCACAACGTCAGCATTCAGGGCGGTCTGAAGAACATGCCTTATCGCGTCAGCTTAGGTTTCGAAGACAACAATGGTATTGTCAAGACAACATGGATGAAGCGTTTCAATACATCTGTCAATGTTGCTCCTTCTTTCCTCGATAAGCACTTGAACGTTAACTTCACTGCGAAGTATATGTTCGAGAAGGACCGCTATGCAAAAGTTGGTGATGCTATCGGTAATGCATTGTCAATGGATCCTACACAGCCTGTATATGGAAATGGTGAAGACTACAAATACGTTGGTGGATATTTCCAGTACTTGCAGAACAAGAGCGACCAGATTAGCGATCCTGATTGGAAGAAGATGGCTGCCTCTCAAGTTACACAGAACCCAGTTGCAGTTCTCGACAACTACAAGTGTATAGCAAAGTCTAATGATATTTCAGGAAACCTTGAGGTAGACTACAAGATTCATGGCTTCGAAGACTTGCATTTGCATGCTGCCATCGGTGCCCAGTATACAGATGGTAAGCAGAATGAAGACATTTCCAAGTATTCCTTCTCTAACAACTATTTTGGATATTATGGCACTGACCATCAATACAAATATAGCATCGAAGGAAAAGCTTTTGCTGAATATGCACACAAGTTCGGTGTTCATGATATCGACATCATGGCAGGTGCAGAGCAGAGCCACTACCACAGAACAGGCTATAACTACGGAAGTGGTATTGATGAGTACTTGAGAGACAACAATCCTCAGTTCGTTGAAGCAGATGGTAAAATGAACTATATATATAGTCCAACGTATCAGAAGAACACCATGTGGAAGGCTCACAACTCATTGGTATCTTACTTCGGACGTTTTAATTACAACTTGTTAGATCGCTATTTGCTTACAGCAACATTCCGTGCCGATGGTTCTTCTCGTTTCAAAAAAGGCAAGAAGTGGGGTTACTTCCCTGCTGCAGCCTTTGCTTGGAAGATTAACAACGAACCTTTCTTGAAGGACGCAAAATGGCTTGATGAGTTGAAGCTCCGCTTGGGTTGGGGTATGACTGGTCAGCAGAATGGTATTCCTGACTTCTACTATACTCCTGTATATACAGTCAGCGATACTTATGCACAGTATCCATTTGGTGACAAATATTATATAACCATGCGTCCATCAGCATACAATCCTGAATTGACTTGGGAAAAGACAACAACCTACAATGCTGGTTTAGACTTCACCGCTCTCAATGGTCGTTTCGGTATGAATGTGGATGGTTACTATCGTAAGACTACCGACCTTCTGTCAACAATTGCCGTCGCCGGTGGTACTACCTTTGGCGACCAGCTTCTGAAGAATATTGGTTCTTTGGAAAACTATGGTGTTGAATTGGCATTCGATGTCAAGCCTATTGTTACAAAGGACTTCATATGGGATGTAACCTACAACGTAGGATGGAACCACAACGAAATTACACAATTGGATGCAGGTTTGCAAGACTGGGTATGGACTGGAGATAAAGTATCTCGTGGTAACAACACCAAGATTCAGGTAAACAAGGTAGGTCAGCCTATCAAATCATTCTATGTTTTCCAGCAGGTTTATGATGAAAACGGCAAACCTATCGAGGGTCTGTATGTTGACCGCGACGGAAATGGTACAATCGATGATGACGACCGCTATTGCTACAAGAGCCCAGCTCCTGACGTAATCATGGGTCTCACCACCAAGTTCATCTATAAGAACTGGGACTTCAGTGCAGCATTCCATGCCTCAATCGGCAACTATGTTTACTACGATTTCTTGAACGAGAAGGCAGTTTTAGCCGACCTCAGTAAAGACAACATCTTCAGAAATACTACAGCAGAAGCTGTTGATCTTGGTTTCTGGGGTAAAACCTCAAAAGCAACCAACACCAGTGACTACTTCGTACGCAATGCTTCTTACTTGAAGTGTACAAACATGACATTGGGATATAGCTTCCCTGCATTGATCAAGGTTGGTGCTGAGAAGATTTGCAGTGGTCGAATTTTCTTCACAGTTCAGAACCCATTCATCATTTCCAAGTATAAGGGTATTGACCCTGAGGTAAGCAGTGGTATCGACAGTAATCCTTACCCACGTCCAATAAGCTTCCAGCTTGGTTTGAATCTTAACATCTAAAAATAAAAAAGGAGACAATTATGAAAAAAATATTTATAACGGCTGCAATGGCAAGTATGTTGTGCATGGGCTTTGTCTCATGCGCAGACGAACTGAATATCAAGTCCATTGATCCACAGTCTTCCCCAACATATACTGCGGAGGGCCTCTTGGCTAAACAGTATGCAACCCTCGGTCTTACAGGTCAGAAAGGTGCTGCTGGTTCAGCAGACTTGAGTGGAGACGAGGGTGAGAGCGGATTTATCCGTACCGTCTTCAACTTGGAAGAATTAATGACAGACGAAATTTTGTGGGCATGGCAAGACAATGAAGGTATTGCCGCTATTACCCACATGAACTGGGATAAGAGTAATGCACGAGTAAACTGGGCATACCAGCGATTAATTTTCGACATCACCCTGTACAACCAGTTTATTTCCGAGCAGACAGGTAAGATGAGCGAAGATAAGATTGCAGAAGTCCGCTTCCTCCGTGCACTGAACTACTATTATTTCCTCGACCTGTATCGCAAGGCTCCTTTCAAGGAAACCTTCGACAGCAATCTCCCTATTGAGAAAAGCGGCAAGGATCTCTACGAGTGGCTTGACAACGAGTTGACTACCATCGAGCCTATGATGGCAGAGGTGGGTGCTTATAATAACAGTGAGAATTTCGGACGTGCCGACCGTGGTGCAGCTTATGCCCTCCATGCTCGTTTGGCACTTAACTCAGCTGTTTATACAGATGGTCAGGTTAAGGACTACCAGAAGGCTATCGATTATTGCGACAAGATTATCGATAGCGGCAAATATGACCTTTCTCGCGAAAAAAAGAATGGCTACAGCGGTTACCAGCAGTTGTTCATGGGCGACAATGATTGCAATCCAGAGGCTATGAAGGAAATCATCTTTGCTGTTCGTCAGGATGGTTTGAAGACTCGCCAGTATGGCGGTTCTACTTATCTCGTAGCAGCCTGCACCAAAGCTGGCATGCCATCAGCAAGTACCGCTGACCCTTGGAAATGTATCTTTGCACGCGAAGACTTGGTCAAGAAGTTCTTCCCTAACGGGGATATTCCTATGGCAAAGACAGAAGATGTTTTAACAGATGCAACAAAGGAGCAGATTATCGCAAAAGATAATGAGAAAGGCATCGGCACAGACGCTGTTATAGCAAAGGCAGAAGACGACCGAGCTTTGTTATACATGGGTGTAGGTGGCTGCGAAAGTGGAAAAGTTCGTACACTCAATCCAGGTGATGCTATCACAGACCCTCTGAATGGTGCGGCTATCGTAAAGTGGAGCAATTTCCACGCAGATGGTACAGCACAGCATGACCAGAACTTTTCAGACACCGACATTCCATTGTTCCGCCTGGCAGAAATCTATCTGACCCGCGCAGAGGCAAAGTTCCGTCTCGGTAATGTCAATATGGTTGGTAATGATGGTAAGAATGCTTTGGCTGACATTCTGGAAGTTCAGGACCGTGCCAATCGTCAGATAAAAGCTTCATCAGTAGATGAGCAGACCCTTATCGATGAATGGTGCCGCGAGTTCTTTATGGAAGGTCGCCGCCGTTCTGACTTGGTTCGCTTTGGCTTATTCTCAGGTTCTAAGTACCTCTGGAGTTTCAAGGGTGGTGTACCTAATGGTACAGGTATTGAATCACATTTCGATATCTACCCTATTCCAGGCAATGAGACAAAGAATAACCCTAACATGACACAGAACCCAAAATACTAATTGTTAGGTTAACAGATTAAATTAAAAAAGAAAGAATTATGAAAAAGATATTCAAATTCATGCTGTTGCCAGCATTGGTACTCCCTTTGCTCTTTACATCATGCGATGATGACAGAGACAGCAACCCTACATTGGACTTGAGTCATGTTGCAGATGGATTTGTATTGAACACTCCTGCCGTAGCAGAAAACAATACTTACGATCTCATCAGTGCAAAAAGTTTAAGATTGACATGTTCTCAGCCAAACTATGGTGGAGTACCTTACTCTATGAGATATTACGTACAGGTATCTATCGATCCAGCATTCGTCAGCGATCCTACTGCTACTCACACAGAGTTAGCGACATTCTATAGAACTGCTGATATGCAAGTTAATGCATCTGAATTAAACAACGCTATTGTAGCTCTCTTCCAGGCTGCAAATCCAGATACAAGTGTTCCTGCAGAAATGCCTATTTACATTCGCTTGCGTGCTGTGATTGGAGACGCTACTGATACAAGTTTGGGCGAGACATTCTCAAATACCATCACCTTGCGTTCTGTGAAGGCTACTTATGAGGCTCCTGATGCTAAGTTCACTGACAACCTCTACTTGATTGGTAGTTCTATCCAGACTCCATGGAAGAGTTGGAAACCAATTCCTAAGGTCTTTGGTTTGGAAGGTAACTACTATGGTATAATCTACTTGCCAGCTGGTGGTGAGTTCAAGTGGGGTACAGAAAACAATGACTATCGCGGTATTAACCGTCTTAAGGAAATCAACGATGAAGCTGGTGCAGGTATCTCTGCAGGTGAGGAACAAAACATCAAGGTAGCCAACGCAGGTTGGTACACTCTCTTGTTCAAAGGTAAGATTACAGAAGACAAGAAGAATATCGACTGGACACTGTCAGTTTACCCAACAAAGGTTTACATCTTAGGTGGTAGTGTCGAGATGTCTGGTACTTGGGCATTTGATGACGCTTATGCTCTGACAGCTCCAGCAGATAAGAATGGCAAATGGGTTTCTCCAGCATTCACTGCCAGCGCAGAGCTTCGCGCAGCTGTCAAGGTAGGCGATTTGGACTGGTATAGAACAGAATTCACCGTTTACAAAGGCAACTTATTCTGGCGTAGATATGATATCGTAAACAACTGGGCTGAGACTGAGGGCGCAGATTACTCTGTAACTACCCAAGTTGGACAGAAGTTGTATATCGACTTTGATAATTACACAGCAGAAGTTAAATAATTAAGACCAAAGCACAATGAAAAAAACATTATTATATAGCTTAGCAGTCTTGGCAAGTGTTACACTTGCCAGCTGCAACGGCGACTACGATGATTGGGCTAATCCTCAGACCAATTCACAGGAGGCCTCAGCTGCCAAATACGGAATTACTTTCGCAGCAGGTACTGAAGCTGAAAGTAGCTTGCCAGACGATGACGGTATTATCAATCTCGTCACAGTCAATTCATCAGATGCAGATGTTACAGGTTTCACACTCAAAGACTTGAAAGTAAATGGCGAAGCCATTAAAGGCAAAATCAACGGTAACAGCATTCAGGTAAATGCAACTGAATTGGAGAAGATTCTCTGCAGCCAGAACAAATCACGCGCAAGCGTTGATCGTGACATCAACGTTGAGTCTAAGGTTTCTGTCAACTTGGCATCAGGTGATGCCGTTGCCATCAATTCCGTAGGTACGACTACAGCCAAACTTAAGCCATCCCCAACTCCTGCTATTGATGAGAAAGGTTACTACATGCTCGGTGAAGTTAATGGCAATAACTGGGGTCCAAAAAATCCTGTATGGATGAACAAAGTGTCTGATGGTGTTTACCAGCTCAAGGTCACCACAGAGAAAGATAAGAACTATTTTAAGTTCTACGAAGGTAGCAAGTGGGATGAAACCGGCAACTGGGATGTTATCAACACAGGTGTCATGGGTTGCGAGAAAGACGGTAGCGAAGATGCTTCTGGTACAATCTATTATACTGGCGACAGCTGGGGTACTCCACAGTCAATGGTTATCGTAGGTACTGGTACATGGATTGTAACTCTCGACATGAACAACCTGTCTTACTCTGTAGGCAAGCCTATCCTCTATATGGCAGGTGATGCTAATGGCTGGGCAACAAATGACTATCTCGCAGGTGAAGATGGTGTAAAATTCACTGGTTACATGTACCTGAACCAGAATGGTTTCAAGTTCTGTACTCAGCCAGAGTGGAAGGGCACCAACTATGGCGCAGACTTCAATACTGCTCCAGATGCAGCCAACATCACTATTACAAAACCTGCAGGTTACTATCAGGTAGATGTTGATTTGTCTGAGAAGAAATACGAACTGACTCCTATTACATCTATTGGAATCATTGGTAGCGCATCACCTAATGGTTGGGAGTCAGACGTAGATATGACTTACGTTCCTTACAATAAAGATACCAAGGAAGTTAATGGCTACTGGGAAGTTAAGAACATCACATTGAGTGCTGGTGAAATCAAGTTCCGCGCCAACGACGATTGGGCCATCAGTTGGGGTGGAGAGTTAGATAACCTCACAACAAAGAATGGTGGAAACATCACTGTAGAAGCAGGTACTTACGACATCAAGCTTTATGCTTGGGCTGAAGGCTTTGCTAAATGTGTGATGACAAAGAAGTAAGCATTTGCTTCATCAAATAAACTTAAAATTAATAGGCGGCTCTCAATTCCGGGAGTCGCCTATTTTTTTCTTTCTCCTCCCCCCCTTCAAGTATTTTTTCCCTAAAACCTTGGAAGTTACGAGAAAAAGTCGTATCTTTGCAGAAGAAAAGCTGCACTCGGCAAATTAAAAGCAAGCTTTCTTTGCGCTCGTTTGCATTTTCTTTGCAGATTGGAACAAACAATCTTCTATATGAAACAAGAAATTGAACAAAAAGAATTAGGCATGGGAAACTTCCAAGGTTATCCTTCTTTGTTGAGACAAATCAAGCATCGTGTTTCTTTTGCCCAACAAAAAGCCATGTACGCAGCAAACGAGGAGTTGCTCCGTATGAATTGGGACATCGGTGAAATGCTTACCAAAAGCCAAGAGACTGATGGTTGGGGCAAGAAGACTCTACAGCGCCTAGCTGTAGATCTTAAGAATGAGTATCCTGAAAGGAAAGGATTCTCCGTAAGAAACATGCAGTGCATGATGCAGTTCTATAATGAGTACAACAAGGAGTTGACCATGGCTAAAGTTAGAAATATCCCAATTACGCAATCAATGATTGCGCAATTGAAAAATAATGTAATAACATTCAATGGGCGGCTCTCAATTCCGGGAGCCGCCTATTTTCTTTTTCTCCTCCCCCTTTTCAAGTATTTTTCCCCTAAAACCTTGGAAGTTACGAGGAAAAGTCGTATCTTTGCACCGAATAAGTACAACATTTATATTTTTATGATTATGAGAACAGGCGACAAAGTATTAATATCTCCAGACTTGACACATGCCAAAGACTGGACACAGGGCGAAGTGATTGAAGTTGAGAACAATCCTTTCGTAGGAATTGTCATCTCCGCAAAAACCGCAGATGGGAACATATTCTTTGGATATAAGGACTTATTTGAGCCAGCAAAGGAGGCAGTATGTACGCACTAGCATTTGATATGGTAATTTCTGATTTACAGAAATACTATGGCGAACCTTACAACAAGGCTTACTACGAAATAAAAGAGCTTCTAAAGAAGAATGGTTTCGAGTGGGTGCAAGGCAGTACATACATGACGATGAATGATGATTTGACTGCACTTGTAAAAACAGTTATGGAGCTTTCTAAAATAGAGTGGTTTAAGAAATCAGTCAGAGATCTAAGAGGATTCAAAGTTGAAAGTTGGTCGAACTTTACTGATTTGGTTAAAAACTCATAGAATAGGCGACTCTCCTCCAATCCGGGAGTCGCCTATTTTCTTTTTCTCCTCCCCCTTTTCAAGTATTTTTTCCCTAAAACCTTGGAAGTTACGAGGAAAAGTCGTAACTTTGCATAAGAAAAGCTGCACTCGGCAAATTGAAAGCAAGCTTTCTTTGCGCTCGTTTGCATTTTCTTTGTCCCAAAATCCGTATGCCTTCTGTTAGAAGACCAAATTAAGACATTACTCTATGGATAGTTTGATACAATATAACAATGCTGTCAACGCTATAAAGACAGCCATACTTCAAGGACAATATGAAGCAGCCAAAGGTGTGAACCGCATACAACTTGCTTTATATTTTGCCATCGGAAAATATCTTTCACAACATACCCGCAAAGGAGTATGGGGCGAGGGCGCATTAGCATCCATCAGCGAACAACTTCGCAAGGAACTACCAGGTCTTCGAGGATTCTCGGAAACTCAAATGAAGGATATGAGACGTTTTTATGAAGCATGGAATATGCTTGACAGCAATTCGGCGGTTGCAACCGCCGAATTGTGCTTTGAGAATTCAGCGGTTGCAACCGCTGAATTACAAAATAGTGAAAATCAGATAGAAATATTCCATACTTTATCTATTTCTAATATTCCAGATTTTCCTGTTGAGGACTTCTTTAAAGTACCATTCACACACCACTCTGCCATCATTAGTGGACCAAAAGAAACTTCGGCACGCTTTTATTATATTCACCGCACTGTAGAGGAACATCTTTCCGTAAAGAAGCTCCGCCAACTTATAAAGGAGGATGCTTACCATAGCCAAGGACGCATGCCTAACAATTTTACCAGGACCATCAACAATCCTAGGGATTCAGAACATCAAGAATTTCATCATGACCTTTGGCAGAGACTTTGCTTTCATCGGCAACCAATACCATTTGGAAATCTATGGTGTTGAACAATTCCCAGACCTGCTGTTTTTCAATCGAGAATTGAACGCCATGGTTTGCATAGAGCTAAAACTTGGCGAGTTTAAGACCTCTTATCTTGGGCAACTTTTTGGCTATCTCCAAATTCTCGACGACAAGGTGCGTAAGCCACACGAGAATCCGTCTATTGGAATCATTCTTTGCCAATCAGCAAACTACTCTTATGCAGAATATGCTGTTCGAGACTACAGCAAGCCGATGGGAGTTGCTACCTACAAGACGTTGGATGACATGCCTGAAAGGTTACGCAAGGCTTTGCCTGATATGAAGAAAATGATGGACTTGCTAAAAAACAAGGAAGAATAATATCCCCCTAAACATTTGGAGATTATTAGAAGATAAAAGAATAACATTCAATAGGCGGCTCTCAATTCCGGGAGTCGCCTATTTTCTTTTTCTCCTTCCCCTTTTCAAGTATTTTTTCCCTAAAACCTTGGAAGTTACGAGGAAAAGTCGTATCTTTGCCAACGAATAGCAATATTGCGTCCACGACCTTATAAAGCGTAAGCAGATGGCAAGATTTATAGACCCACGTGTTGACTGGGCTTTCAAGAGGATATTTGGAAGCGAAGACACGAAAGAATGTCTGATCACATTCCTCAACGGACTGTTTGAAGACGAGTTGGTAATCAAGGACGTGACGTTTGCCAAGACCGAAAAACTTGGCTTGCGCCCCGATGACCGCGGTGTGGTCTTCGATGTCTATTGCATCACTAACGAAGGCAAGCATGTCATCGTTGAGATGCAGAAGAAAGAGCAGGAATACTTTGCCGACAGGGCATTGTATTACACGGCACGTGCCATTGTGCAGCAAGGCATCCGTGGAATCTGGGACTACCACTTGGCTCCAGTCTATACGGTATGTTTCATGGACTTTGTATCGCAAAGTCCGATATTAAAGGAGTTTCGCACCGATCTGGTGCTTACCGACTTGCAGACACGCCAGCGAGTGTCCGACAGAATGCGTATTGTGTACCTCCAACTGCCATTGTTCGACAAGCACACGGAGGCAGAGTGTATGGATATATTTGATTGTTGGATTTATATAGTAAAGAATATGAACATGTTTGAACAGATGCCATTCAGCGAGAAGTATCCAGTCTTCCGCAAGTTGGCAGAAATAGGCGACCTCCGCAAGCTCTCCCGAGAGGAACTAGAGCTGTATGACGAGGACATCAAGAATATGCGTGATATATATGCCACCAGAAAGTTTGATGAAAAGAAAGGTATGGAAATAGGTATGGCGAAAGGTATGGAAAAAGGTATGGCGAAAGGTATGGCGAAAGGTATGGCGAAAGGTATGGAAAAAGAAAAGCTAGCCACAGCTCGCCGCCTTCTGTCAATGGGCCTTTCTGATGAGCAAGTATCAACAGCCACCGAACTCCCACTGGAGGAAATCCAGAAAATGAAGGAATAAGAAGAGATTACTAGGCGGTTCTCGAACATATCGGGAGCCGCCTATTTTCTTCTCATAAAATCTTTTCCACCCTAAATCCTTGCGAGTTTCAGGATAAAGTCGTATCTTTGCATAAGAAAAGCTGCACTCGGCAAATTGAAAGTAAGCTTTCTTTGCGCTCGTTTGCATTTTCTTTGCCACCAAATAGCTTAAAAAAAAATTTTCGTTTATGTAAAACTTGGGTTAAAGATAATGAATCTGTGTGAATCTGTGAAATCTGTGGGAGTTTTTTTATGCCCTGGGCTAGCAGCTTCAGCCTTTACCTTTCCGCAGTAATGCTGTGTGAAGTATTATTGCTTATTCCGTTGTCTGTACATCAGAGGCGGCTTTAGGAGATAATTATTATTAAAAAACTAGAAAACATTTGGCGGTCTCGTTTTTTATTGCGTAATTTGCGTTGCGTAAAAAGCGCAATGAACGTTTGTATAATGAATGATAACAAGATATGGCTAGATTGAACAATCCTTTTGTGGTATATGGCTATAAGGGCGCAGAGTATTTCTGCGACCGCCAGAAAGAGACGGAGAAAATGATTTCTTCGCTGCATAATGAACGTAACATCACGTTGGTTGCCCCACGCCGTATGGGTAAGACGGGATTAATTCATCATGTATTCCATCAGATGGAGGAGCAATACGCGGAAGTGAAGTGTTTCTATCTCGACATCTTTGCCACCAAGAATCTGGAGCAGATGGTGCAACTGATGGCTTCTGAAATCATCGGAAAGCTGGATACTGTTTCCCAATCAGCCCTTCGGAAGGTACAGGAATTCTTCAGCAGCTGGCGTCCTACTCTGACGATAGATGAATTGACAGGCATTCCTTCTTTCTCTTTAGACTTGAAACCGAGTGAAGGGAAGGAGAGTTTGAAGCGAATCTTTGAGTATTTGAAGCAATCGGGAAAGCGATGCTACATTGCCATTGATGAGTTTCAGCAGATATTAAGTTATCCGGAGGATGGGGTTGAGGCGATGATCCGTTCTTATATCCAGTTTTTGCCGAATGTATATTTCGTGTTTTCGGGCAGTCAGCAGCACATGATGCAGGAGATGTTTCTGTCGGCAAACCGTCCATTCTTCCAGAGTTCGCTGGTGTTGTCTTTGCCTTGCATCGGGGAGCAGGTGTATCGGGAGTTTGCCAATCGCTTGTTGGCATCTCAGCACAGGTCGATAGATGAATCTACCTTTTCTTATATTTATCAGCAGTCTGATCGTGTAACCTGGTATGTGCAGTCGATATTGCATGGTATCTACGAGCATGCTTCTTCCGAGATTACGAAGTCTCTGGTAGATGAGGTGATTCTGGAGCTGATTGAGGAGCAGGCGATGACTTATCAGAACTATTGTGCCTGGCTAACCGAGAACCAGCAGATGCTTTTGGGGGCGATAGCTCGTGAGCATTTGGTATCTTCGCCGTTGAGTCAGCAGTTTATCAGCACCCACCATCTTCCAGCTACGAGCAGCGTGAAAACGGCATTAAAGGCATTGGTAGATAAGCAGCTGGTAAGCAAGACTCCGACTGGCTATCTGGTTAGTGACCGCTTCTTTGCGAAATGGCTGGTGGGAGGAGGAATCATAGCCAACTGAGGAAACGAAAATTACGTCCCGATGCAGCATTTGCTACGTCCCGACGCAGCAAAAGATACGTCCCGACGCAGTAACAGATACGTCGGGACGTAATTTCAGAAGCATCCTGGTTCCCATCAAGTGAGCCTCTTTCGCATCATGTACGTCATTGCGCAAGTTCATACGTTTCATTGAGTCTACGGATACGACTGCGCTGGGTTAAGGATACGACTGCGCTGGGTTAAAGATACGACTTCGTTGGGTTAAAGATACGACTTCGTTGGGTGGAAGAGTCAATTTCGTTGGGTGAATGAAGTGGCTGCGTTGGCTGAAAAATATGGCTGCGTTAGCTGAATGAAGTGGTTGAAGTAGCAGAATGAAGCACTAAACTTTCTGGTGGCATATATATCACGCATATTCTTGATGTCCTCGTCATAAAGCTCAAGTTCCTCTCGGGAGAGCTTGCGGAGGTCGCCTATTTCTGCCAACTTGCGGAAGACTGGATACTTCTCGCTGAATGGCATCTGTTCAAACATGTTCATATTCTTCCCTCCTTTTTATATTGTTTTATTCTTTGGATTCTCTTGTGGTTTCTATAGAAAATTTCAGCACTCCTAAATTTACCCCAAAAGTCAATCTGCGCATTTTTAATGGCAGCTTATCTGCGAAGACTTCGTTCATGGCAGCTTGTATCTTACCTTCTGTTGCTTTGTCTGGTAAAATACCATGCTCCTTTGCATCTTCATTCACCTTATCTATAGTTCTTGCCAATTTGCGAAGTTGAGTGAAAGTATCAATGATGGCAATGGTTGTACTGATGGCTAAATCACCTTTCAGAATTGTGGCAAGCATATAAAGTCCTTGTTCAGTAAATGCGTGAGGTGCAACAGTGGAATGCTTGAGGGTATTGAACCGGTGGAAATTTTCCACCAGTTCCTGTTTCTCGCTGCTATTCAGTTCAATAATATAACCAGGGGGAAACTTTTTGGGGTTATTTTTAACCGCTTTGTTTATATCTCTGGTTTCTACTCCATACAATTCAGCAACATCTCTGTCAAGGATGACTTGCGTATCCCTGATGACAATGATTTTACTTTCTGTTTTTACAATATCTTCTTGATGTCCCATAATTTCTTTTTTTTTAAGCTATTCGGGGACAAAGATACGACTTTTCCTCGTAACTTCCAAGGTTTTAGGGAAAAAATACTTGAAAAGGGGGTGGAGAAGATAAGTTTACTGATGTAATTGCGCAATCAGCGGTTGCGCAATTATAGAATGTTTGAGTTATTGAACCGATCAAAATCTTTGATAAGTTCGTCCTTATTTAATAAGAAGCTGATTTCAATTAAAAGTTCCTTTGTGAATTATTAAACAGAAATTTCGCAAGTTGGCTCCACACGCCCCGAAGGGGCAGAAGCTCCTAGCCCAGGGCTAGGAGCTTTTGGGCCTTCAGCCCGAATTTAAACCACATGCGAAAGTTCTGTATATGATTTTTATTGTTTTGTAATTCGGCGGTTGCAACCGCCGAATTATAGTTAAGCATATCCTATGCCTAATAAAAACGTCTCATATCCTACATTTGAGTTCCTGAAAGTTCAGCCAGTTTCAGGCTTGTTCCTTTAATTTCTGGATTTCCTCCAGTGGGAGTTCGGTGGCTGTTGATACTTGCTCATCAGAAAGGCCCATTGACAGAAGGCGGCGAGCTGTGGCTAGCTTTTCTTTTTCCATCCCTTTCTTTTCATCAAACTTTCTGGTAGCATATATATCACGCATATTCTTGATGTCCTCGTCATACAGCTCTAGTTCCTCTCGGGAGAGCTTGCGGAGGTCGCCTATTTCTGCCAATTTGCGGAAGACTGGATACTTCTCGCTGAATGGCATCTGTTCAAACATGTTCATATTCTTCACTATATAAATCCAACAATCAAATATATCCATACACTCTGCCTCCGTGTGCTTGTCGAACAATGGCAACTGGAGGTACACAATACGCATCCTGTCGGACACTCGCTGGCGTGTTTGCAAATCTGTAAGCACCAGGTCGGTGCGAAACTCCTTTAGCATTGGACTTTGCGATACAAAGTCCATGAAACATACCGTATAGACTGGAGCCAAGTGGTAGTCCCAGATTCCACGGATGCCTTGCTGCACAATGGCACGTGCCGTGTAATACAATGCCCTGTCGGCAAAGTATTCCTGCTCTTTCTTCTGCATCTCTACGATGACATGCTTGCCTTCGTTTGTGATGCAATAGACATCGAAGACCACACCGCGGTCATCGGGGCGCAAGCCAAGTTTTTCGGTCTTGGCAAACGTCACGTCCTTGATTACCAACTCGTCTTCAAACAGTCCGTTGAGGAATGTAATCAGACATTCTTTCGTGTCTTCGCTTCCAAATATCCTCTTGAAAGCCCAGTCAACACGTGGGTCTATAAATCTTGCCATCTGCTTACGCTTTATAAGGTCGTGGACGCAATATTGCTATTCGTTGGCAAAGATACGACTTTTCCTCGTAACTTCCAAGGTTTTAGGGAAAAAATACTTGAAAAGGATGGGGAGAAAGAAAAAAATAGGCGACTCCCGGAATTGAGAGCCGCCCATTGAATATTGTTGTTTCGATGATGAAACGAAGGATTATTTATTCTTTGATTTCCCAATGGCCTCCAAATGTAGAAGAACCAACACGCTCTATTCTTTTTTGAGCCTTTAGCTTTTCTATATGTTTTTGTATTGCACTTGCCTTGATAGCTAGTTTGTCCACGAGCTCTTGTCTTGTTATATACGGATTGTCTTTTATTAATTCAAAAACCTTTTCAATTGTTTTTGGTGATCCAGTTTGACCACCAATTTGACCACCAGTTTGACCACCAGTTTGACCACCAGTTTGACCACCAGTTTGACCACCAGTTTGACCATCAGTTTGACCACCAGTTTCATTAGGAATAGGTAATCGTAGTTCTACCTCTTGTAACTCGTATTTATCTATTAATTCAGGCTTACCCCAACCTGCCTTTTGCCAAGCAGAGATAATTTTTGGAAATCCAGAACCTATATTCTCACCATATCCTATCATACGGAGCATATTCTGTATTCTTGGGTTGCGTGCTTTTGAAACCCCACCTTCATAGATGTTTTCTATCGGAAGTTTCAAATTTCCTGGATTCCGTAAGCATAGGCAGTCATCATGCTTTTCTATCCTTAAGATACCACTATCCAAGAATAGGTCAGAGTGAATAATCGAGTTGGTAAATCCTTCTCTTACAGCTTTCATTTGTGGTGTGTCATCTACACGCTGATAACCTACCATATGAAAAGGGTGAGGTAAGTCGAATGTCAACTTAGGCATAACAATTCTAAAGAATTGATACAAGTTGTTCTCCCAACGCCCATCGTAAGTTAGTCTGTCTCTATACCTTTCCTCGCCTTCTAGATGGCTCATGTCGAGATAGTCCATACGAAAATTTCCAAATCGCTCCCTTATGGCTAACCCTGTTCCAAACATCATTAGCCCTGCTACCGTCAGTCCTTCTTTTCCTGTTTGTCTATTCTTAGTATATCCACCTAAAAGTCGCAAAAATTCTTTATCGTCCTTATCGTTCCAATCATGGTCGGCATTTAGTATTTTGAATTGATTACGGTAACCATGGAGCGTATTTGCATCAATGTCATCCAGAGTAAAACCATCTAGTAATCCTCCGTCATTGCCATCTTCGTTAGCATCACGAATCATGGCTCTTACTTCCATTTCTGTGCAATGGTAATCACCTTCATGATTGCGCTTGAAGGAACCTTTGTAAGGATTTTCATTTAAGAAGACAGGCTTCATTCGCCAATCTGCTTGTGGCACGTGGATACATACAATAGATTTCTTGTCTATTGTAGTTACCTCTACATCTGAGTCTAGCAAAATGTTTCTATTTACTTTGTTGCTATTGATGGTGTTCCATAAATCAAAGATAATCTTAGGGATATTGTCAACTCCGATGATAGTGAAACGTTTGTCAACATCCGTTTCTTTTCTATTTTCGTCAATACCCAATAATATATAGCCACCAATAGTGTTGGCAAAAGCGGAATATGATTCCCAAACAGATTTAGGGAGCTCCGTCTTTGCTTTTTTGCATTCCAGGGTAAGTCGTTCGCCTTGGGCAAGCATTTGCTTAATTTCTGTTTCTGTCATGCCTTGTTTTTGTTAGTTGGTGGCAAAGATACAACTTTTCCTTGTAACTTCCAAATGTTTAGGTGGAAAAGTTATTGGATGGAGAAAGAAAAAAATAGGCGGCTCCCGGAATTGAGAGCCGCCTATTGATATTTAAATTTGTTTGATGAAGCAAATGCTTACTTCTTTGTCATTACACACTTAGCATAGCCATCAGCCCAAGCATAAAGCTTGATGTCGTAAGTGCCTTCTTCTACAGCGATGTTTGCAGGATTACCTTTTGAAGTGAGGTTATCTAACTCTCCACCCCAATTGATGTCCCAACCATCGTTAGCGCGGAACTTGATTACACCAGTTTTCAACTTGATGTCTTTGATTTCCCAATAGCGACCTTCATTAGTTTCCTTGTTGTAAGGAACATAAGTCAAGTCCACGTCAGAATCCCAACCTTTAGGGGCTGCGTCACCAATAATACCGATAGAAGTGATAGAAGTCAATGTATATGTCTTAGCAGACAAGTCTACATCTACCTTGTAGTAACCTGCAGGTTCTGTTATTACGATGTTGGCTGCATTTGGAGCTGTATCGAAGTTTGCGCCATAGCCAGTACCACTCCAATCTGGCGCTGTAGTGAACTTAAATCCGTTCTGATTGAGGTACATGAAACCTGTGAAGTGTACACCATCACCTGCGAGATAGTCATATCCATCCCAGCCGTTAGCATCGCCCTTCATGTATAGCTCTGGGGCTTCCTCTATGGTATAAGAATAGTCCATCATGTTGAGGGTGAGCTTGTACTTACCAGCCTTAGCAATCTTACCAGCCTTAGCGTCACCATTTGTCAAAGAACCAGTCATGCTGTCTTCGCCGTCAACCTTAGGTCCTACTACACCTGCAGCAGATGCATCGGTATTACCTGCATCAACGTTCGCCTTAGGAATAATCTTCCAATACTGGTCAGCCTTTTTTGTTTCGAAAGTGATAGTGAAAATAGGATCGTCATATACATCTTGGTCGCTGTGCATGAATGCCTGCTTGTCACTAATAGTATTCCAACCATTTACACCATCCTCTGTTGTAAACATATCGCCAACGAGGTAATAACCCGTATCGATGAATGGAGACTTTGGAGTCATCTCAAGGTTAAATTCACCAGCATCAATAAGAACAGCATCACCATTTTTCATCGCATTTAAATAAACATGGGTAACAAAAGAGTGAGCTTTAGGACGCTTGCCATAATAAGACACTATTACTTCTGAAAGATCTGCAACAGCGGACTTACCCTCAATGCTTGAATTAACGGTTTTCTTGATTGCATTATCTTCTCCTTGAGGCATAATCTCTAAGCGAGCATTCTCAAGTGTAAAACCTTCAGGAAGAGCTGCTTCGCTCAATGTGAAGGTGCTGACACTATCTGTTGTCACATTGGCAAAGTCGATGGCCTGAACTACTGGTGTTGCAGTAAAGCCAGGAATCGTGATGGCTTCTTCCTCTGGATTGTGCTGTGGTTGAGCCCAATCATCGTAGTCGCCGTTGCAGCTGGCAAGTGTAATACTTGCCAAGACTGCTAAGCTATATAAAAATTTCTTTTTCATTTTGCTTTCATCTTAAATTATTTAACTTCAGCTTTATTTGTATCAAAGTTGACATACAACTTCTTGCCAGGGGTGGTAGCTACAGAGTAATCTGAACCCACGTTCTTTGCCCAGCTGTCTATAATATTATGTTTACGCCAGAACACGTTGCCCTTGTAAATAGAGAACTCTGTGCGATACCAGTCGATGTCACCGACCTTGACAGCAACACGAAGTTCGCTGCCGGCAGCGAATGCAGGAGAAACCCAATCACCACTTGGATCGTCTGGAGGTGTCAGAGCATTTTCGTTAGCAAAGCCCCAATCGGTTTGACCAATACAAGCACCAATCAGGCAAACCTGAGTTTTGTAAACATTCAGTGTCCAGTTGATGTTCTTCTTGTCTTTGGAAATCTTACCCTTGAAGTGGAGAGTGTACCAACCAGCGTTGGCTACCTTGAGGTTTTGGTCGTTACCTGCAGTGATACCTGCACCAGCTACATCGTTGATTTCCTTGATTTGGTTGATGCCGAGTTTGTCATTGATCTCAGTACCCCAATTGAATTCGCCACCAGCTGGCACGTAGATGATACCATAGTAATTGCCATCCATGTCATATACCTGAGGAATAGTTTTCCAACTCTCCCATGGCTTCTGGATAGAACTTCCAGTTAAGAAGAGGTTTTCTGTGAACTTAGCGTCAGGAATAGTAGCCTTCACAGAAGGCAAGGTGATGACATTTGAATAGGTCTCGCCCAAGGTTTGATTCAAAGTACCGCCAATGACTGCACGAAGGCGGATATAAACAGACATCTTCTCTGGAATATTTGCTTCAGGATTGGCAGCCCGGAAGAGAGATACAACAGCTTTGTTTGCTTCGTATGCATTAAAATCCAAACTGCTTGGATTCTCTGCGTATGTCGCCAACTCTTTATGAGTGACTGTAGGATCGCTGACGAATGCAGGGTCGATAGAAACCTGTGCATAATACTTCACAGGGTAAGGTACTCCACCATAATTTGGCTGAGAGCATGTCAGTACCAAGTTTTTTGCACTGTTGAGGTCGTAGGTATTGTTTTCTGCAAGAGCAGGAATGTTCAATACAAATCCCTCAGCAAGATGACTCAGGTCCAATGAAGGGTTGCTGTCTCTGTCTTCATCACAGGATGTAAAGAGCAAAGGGAGTACCAATGCTGGCAGCAACATGAATTTGAATATCTTTTTCATAATTGATTTCATTTAATTAAATCTTGTTTCCAAACAATTAATATTTTGGGTTCTGATTCATATTAGGATTGTTTTTGATCTCATTGTCTGGAATAGGATAGACGTCATAATATGCAGGAATACCAGCACCTTTTTCTGCACCACCCTTGAAACTCCAGAGATACTTAGAACCAGTGAACAAGCCAAAGCGAACCAAGTCTGAACGACGGCGACCTTCCATATAGAACTCACGGCACCATTCATCGATAAGAGTCTGCTCATCTACTGATGTAGCTTTCGAGTCACGGTGGGCACGGTCCTGAACTAACTGGATGTCAGCCAAACCTTCCTGACTGCCGTTGAGACGGTACTTGGCCTCTGCACGGGTCAGATAGATTTCTGCCAAACGGAACACAGGAAAGTCGGTATCAGAATAGTTCTGGTCGTGCTGTGTAGAACCATCTGCATGGAGATTGCTCCACTTTACAAAAGATGCACCATTCAGAGGACCTGTGATGTTCTCACCTGGATTGATAGTACGAACTTTGCCTTCTTCGCAGCCACCTACACCCATATACAACAGGGCACGATCGTCTTGAGCCTTTGCGATTACGTCAGCAGTGCCGATACCCTTCTCGCTATCTTTTGCAATCACCTCTTCTTTTGTAGGATTTTTCAAGACATCATCAACAGTAGCCATAGGAATTTTCCCGTCAGGGATGAACTTCTTAACCAAGTCTTCGCGGGCAAACATACATTTCCATGGGTCACCTGTGCTTGCATAAGGCATACCAGCGATAGTGGATGCCGATACGAGGTAAGTGGTACCTGCATACGCACGGGCCTTCAAACCATCCTGACGGATAGGGAAGATGATTTCCTTCATAGCCTCTGGGTTGCAGTCATTGTCGCCCATAAACAACTGCTGATAACCGCTATAGCCATTCTTTTCTGTACGACAAAGATCGTATTTACCGCTGTTGATAATCTTGTCGCAATAATCGATAGCCTTCTGGTAGTCCTTCACCTTACCATCGGTATAAACTTCAGAGTTAAGAGCCAAGCGGGCATGAAGTGCGTATGCTGCGCCACGGTCGGCACGTCCGAAATTCTCACTGTTATCATAAGCGCCCACCTCAGCCATCAGAGGCTCAATGGTGGTCAACTCATTATCCAACCAGTCGTAGAGATCCTGTCCCTTTTTCTCGGTAGGGAGACTATCGTCGAAAGTGAGCTTGAATGGAGCCCTACGATACAGGTCAAGGAAATAATAGTAGTTCAGTGCACGGAGGAAGCGAACTTCTGCAATCTGATCATCACTTAACTTGCCAGTCTGCTCAGCAATAAATTGGTTATACAAGGTGATGTCGAAAATGAGACGCTGGTATGCCCAGTTTACACGGTCATTACCGCTATTCCAACTTAAATTGGTGATAGGAGCGATGGCATTATCGGCCTGATATGCCCATGCTGTCTCGTCAGTCATCAACTCTTGCAGGTTGAAAATGGTACGGATGAATCCGCTCTCACCCTCATCGCAACTCAAGTCTGCTGAACCAGCAGGACCTTTCTGTCCAGTAAGACCAAGAGTAGCATACTGCTTGGCCAAGAGACCCTCTACTGTATATGTTGGGGTAGACTGTGGGTCAATGGACTTGATATTCAGTTCGTCTGCGCAAGAAACAAAGCCCATGCACAAAACACTCGCCATTGCAGTCGTTATAAATATTTTTTTCATAATTGTCTCCTTTTTTATTTTTAGAAGTTAAGATTCAAACCAAGCTGGAAGCTTATTGGACGTGGGTAAGGATTACTGTCGATACCACTGCTTACCTCTGGGTCGATACCCTTGTACTTGGTAATGATGAATGGGTTCTGTACGGTGAAGAAGATGCGTCCGCTGCAAATCTTCTCTGCACCTGCCTTGATCAATGCTGGGAAGCTATATCCCAAAGTCATGTTGCTGCACTTCAGGTAAGAAGCATTGCGTACAAAGTAGTCACTGGTATTGGTGGTGAGATCTGTTGTACCCTTAAAGCCAAGATTGACGGCCTCTGCAGTTGTGTTTCTGAAGAGATTGGTATCGTTGATTTTCATCAACTCAGCTTTTGAGTTCAAGAAATCGTAGTACACATAGTTGCCGATAGATGCATGGAAGGCAGCACTGAAGTCCCAGTTCTTATAGATGAACTTGGTGGTGAAACCCATGATGACATCAGGAGCTGGGCTCTTGTAGCAATAACGGTCGTCATTATCAATCTTGCCGTTACCATCACGGTCAACATACAGTCCCTCAATAGGCTTGCCGTTCTCGTCGTAAACCTGCTGGTAAACATAGAACGAATTGAGAGGTTCGCCAAC
>CDZA01032029.1_pt1 | contig 23032 bp, 17 predicted proteins | sample 554881 | NCBI WGS metagenome assembly CDZA01 (sample SAMEA3182082, study PRJEB8094) | gut metagenome | biome: human; feature: gut; material: Stool; isolation source: human stools | place: Canada | collected 2012-12-04
GCATATAGACTTCAAAGAAATAGAAAGAACTGGATATATCAATCCGTTTAAAGACAAGGAACTTATCACGTTCGAAGGTAAGACTTCGCCTTATGCTTTTGTTGGTGGCAAGGCTACTTTTCGCATTTATTTCACGCATGATAGAAATAGTATCTCTGAGTATTATGATATGTTCTCCAGTGACTATAGCATAGACGATTTCTTTGTGGTAAAATTTAAGTCTGTAGGAAAAGGCAGACAAATGACCAGTGCTGTTGTTCTTTCCAACAGAATTGAAGGTGCCAAGGAAGATAAATCTGTAAAATTAGAAGTGAAAAAAGTTTCTGATAACGTTTATGACTTGACAGTGGAAGGACAACCTGGAGAATACTGTCTTACCTACAACAATAAGCAAGGTAATACCAGTAATGGGATGAAGAACTCAGGCAGTAAGAAAGTCTTTGACTTCACCATTAAATAAATTGAGTTTAAGGGATGCACCGATTAGTTGCATCCCTTAAACAATTCTATATAGCGAGTATTATCAGTAAATTAGTATTTATCCACGTACGGTTATTAGTAAATAGCACCGCAGAGTTATTAGTATTTACCACGTAAAGATAGCAATAAATTCTGATATTCAAGATGATACGTTATATTTTTAAAAGAGTTTTTATTGGTCTTGACATTCTGCTTTTCTCTAAAAGGAAAAACATAAAACGTCAAAATATAACCTAATTAATTTGGTGACGCGGCGTTTTCTTCGTATCTTTGCCGCAAAATATGCGGCGTTTTTGGATAAATAATGCCGCAAGAGTATAAAAACTTCTTTATTAAGATTATTGCATGAAAAAACGACATAACAGAAAAAAACGCATGGCTCAATATGCCATGTATGCATACTGTTTTTTTGCGATTCTTTCACTCGTAAACACGGTTTGTGGAAGTCTTGGTGTTGCAGTCAACATTCCATCCATCTTACTCACCATCAAACAATGGGTATTAATGCTTGCCGCCATAGCATTATGGGGAATATTCCGATTAATACAACCAAGAAACGAAAAGTTGCTGCGACGTTGCTGCGAGGTGATGGTATTTTACTATGTGTTTTCATTCGTCCTGTCAATATGTTTTAAGTTCAACCTAATACCCATGACACAAGATGGCTTGATAACCAGGACTGCAACTATCCTCACTTGGACAGAAAGCAGCATCGGCCTGCTCTCTGTCATCGCATCCCTGATTGCCGGTTGCCATTTAGGAAGAAAACATAAAGGAAGCATGCACCAACTGGGCACAGCACTTATCCTGGTTTTCATCGTATGGCTGATATGTGTAAACATCCTCCCAACCACTATGTTTTATCTATTGGGAATCAGTCATCCAACAGCCTTCACCTGTGTCTATATGTTCTCTGCTTTTTCCAACACACTCGTTTATATCTACGCATACTATAGAATGTATCGCACTATAAACAACTGATTACTATTTAAGAAGTAGGGTTTATTCAGCCTTCTATTAAGCCACAGGTTGGTCATCTATCATGACCCCAAAAGGGAATAAGAAGTGAAAAGAATAGCAAAAATCTATAAAATATCTGTTTCTTTTGGTAGAGTCTTTAAATAGCCGTATCTTTGCACCATAAAAACAGCAACAAGATGGCAAAGATATTGATTATAGAAGACGATTTGGCATTTGGAACCATGATTCAGACATGGCTCAGAAAGAAAGGTTTCGAAGTAGAGAAAGCCACATCGGTTGGTGCTGCCTTGAGGTTGTTGCAGGAAGACAGCCAGCGCGATCTGATTCTCTCTGACCTCAGACTTCCCGACCACGACGGACTCACCACACTGAGATGGCTCCACAAACAGGGCCTTCACATTCCCTTTATCGTCATGACAAGCTATGCAGAGGTGCAGAATGCTGTGCTCGCCATGAAATCAGGAGCCAATGACTATGTGGCAAAACCGTTTCATCCCGATATCCTGTTAGAGAAAATCAACGAAGCTATCAAGCTGTCAGCCTCATCGACACCTGTTCCGGCAAACTCTCCTGCCACACCGACTCTACAAGAGACCCCTCAGCAAACTACCACACAGCCCGACGAAGACGAGGCGCCCAAATACATAGAAGGCAAGAGTGAAGCCTCGCAACAGCTATATAGATATGTGTCACTCGTAGCACCTACCCCTATGTCGGTACTGATACTCGGAGCAAGCGGCACAGGCAAGGAATATGTGGCGCATCGCATACACGAATTGAGCAGCCGTGCCGACAAGCCCTTCTTCGCCATAGACTGTGGAGCCATACCAAGAGATGTAGCTGCATCCGAATTCTTCGGTCATGTGAAAGGCGCCTTTACTGGAGCCGAACAAGACAAGAAGGGAGCTTTCGAAGTAGCCAACGGAGGAACACTCTTCCTCGACGAGATGGGAAACCTGAGCTATGATGTGCAGGTGCAACTGCTTCGTGCCCTGCAGGAGAGAAAGATAAGACCCGTGGGAGGAACTAAGGAAATCGACATCGATATCCGACTGGTGTGCGCCACCAACGAAAATCTGGCACAGAGAGTGGCTGAGGGACAGTTCCGCGAAGACCTCTTCCACCGCATCAACGAGTTCACCATCTATATGCCCGAACTGAAAGACCGCGGCACAGACCTCTTCCTCTTCGCCAACCTCTTCGTCAAGCATGCCAACAAGGAGTTGGGACGGCACGTGCTCGGGTTCGACGACAAGGCTTCAGAGATGATTGCCTCGTACAGCTGGCCCGGCAACCTGCGCGAACTCAACAACGTGATGAAGCGTGCCACCCTGCTGACCAAGGGATACTATATCGGCAGGACTGAACTCCAGCAGAGCATGAGTCATCTGCAACAACCCACAGAGACCTTGACTTTGCGGGATGAGCAAACCGAGTTGCAACGCATAGAGGCAGCCCTGAAAACCGCCAATGGCAACAAGAGCAAGGCTGCCCAACTGTTGGGAGTGGACAGAAAAACCCTCTACAACAAAATCAAGAAATATAATCTGTAGACCTCTGCAACTTCCTATAACACATAGCAAGGACGGACTGTAAACCCAATGGGGTTCATAGTCCGTCCTTGCTGTATGATAGCTTTTCTATCATGTCCCGACATCCTGTGCCAATTCCCCATTCCCCAATAGAGTTCCACAACTTTTTGGGGAAATATTCCACACTCTTTCCACACTTTCCACACTTCCCCACTTTTTGGCACAACCATCCCAATCACTGATTATCAAGCACTTAGAAAACTTTCTTCATTTTTGGCACGCTGATTGTGATATTAGATAGTGAACTCGCAAACGAACTGAATGTTCAACAAGAGTTTCAACAGAGAATAATAAACAAAAATAGAATATTAACAATTTAAAACATTACAATTATGAAGAAGTTATTTTTCGCAGTTATCGCAGCAGCATTCGTTTTCGTATCAGCAAACAACGTATTTGCAAGTAACAAAATGATCAGCACATCAGCTTACGAGCCAACTGATACAGTAGCTCCAGCCGACACTACAGAGACTACAACAGAGAAGCCTGCGGAAGCATCTTTGGTAATGTCACTCAGCGACATCGAGCCAACTGACACAGTAGCACCAGCCGAGACTCCAGCTCCAACAGAGACTCCAGCTGACACAACAAATACTCCAGCCGACTCAACAGCAGAACAGGCTCAGTAAATCGCTCCATCTTCAAAAAACAGTATACATGCAGCTTTTAAAATGAAAATATCTTGCCTTGTCTTCCGAAGGCAAGATATTTTTTTGTATTTTTGCACCATGATAAAAAACAATATTCCTCTCAAAGTAGCCTTAGGATATGCTGCCGTAGCCGTGGTGATGGCCCTGGCAGTAGCGCTCGTATACAGCAACACGCAGTCTATCCTGAACATCGACAAGGCTTCACGCGACTATACCCACAAGCGCAATATGGCCGACAGCCTGGTGTACAGCCTGCTCGATGTGAGCAACAACGAACGTTCCATCTATATGGAGACATCGGGAAACTGGGAGGAACTCAACCACTCCATCTCAGAAGCCAAGGTGCAGGCACTCAAACTCAAGGCGCTGGAAAAGGACTCCCTGCAGAAAGCACGCATGGACACCCTCGTCAGTCTGCTCAACCTGAAACAAGTCAACCTGAAGCAACTCCGGAGAGTGTTGATAGCCAACAATCATGAGAGCTTTCTTCACGAAAAGGTGAGCAATCTGAGCAGCGGAAAAGACTCGGTAGTGGTACACCCCAAGACTGCACAAACCCATGAGAACAAAAGGACAACCGTTGAGGTGGTGAAGACCCGAAAAGGCTTCTTCCGCCGACTCGCCGACGCCTTCAAGAAAGGCGCCACCGACACCATAGCCATACACAATGATGTCAACCAAACTACAACCGACTCGATTTCCACACCTGTCGACATCGCCGGAGAGGTGGCACAGGTGCTGTCGCAGATAGGACAGGAAGACAAACAGAACACACAGAAGAAGGAGAAAGCAGTAAACAAAGAGGTGAGCGACCTGCAGAAAGTGAACGCCCAGCTTGCCGAACGTACTTCCCACTTGCTCAACACCATCCGCCAAAGCGAGATGCAGTCCATGCAGCAGGCTTTAGGCAAAGCGCTGAATGCCCGCCGTTCACTCCTGTGGCAGATCACCCTTATGGCTTTGCTTGCCATGACCGCCGCCGTAGTCTTGCTGTGCTACATCTTCAAAGACACCAAGAAGGAACGCATCTATCGTGAGAACTTGGAAGAGGCCAACACCGAGATTCAGCGCATCATGAACCAACGCGAAAGACTCCTTCTTACCATCACCCACGACATCAAGGCTCCCGTAGCTTCCATTTCGGGCTTCATCGACCTGATGAGAGAACATGTGAGCGACGAGAAAGGCATGAACTATATCGACAACATAGCCAGCTCTGCCAGCCATCTGTCAAGATTGGTGGCCTCGCTCCTCGACTATCACAAATTGGAGAACGGACTGCTGGAACTCCATCCCTCCAGTTTCTCGCCAGCCTCGCTCATTCAGCAATGCACCGAAGGCATGAGGATGCAGGCAGAGAAGAAGAACCTGGTGTTAAGTTCCTCTTATCAGGATAAGGCTGCCGAGCTGCAAGGATTAGCAGCCGATGCCGCAATCACCTATCAGGCAGATGCTTTCCGCATCCGTCAGGTGTTGGACAACCTCATCAGCAACGCCATCAAGTACACCGTGAAAGGAAAGGTTACTGTCAGTGCCCTCGTCAAGCCAGCCCCATCGGCAGGCATCTGCCACCTTATTATAAAGGTAGAGGATACGGGCATGGGCATGACTTCTGAGGAATGTCGAAAAGTGTTCAAGGCTTTCACACGTCTCAAGGACGCACAGGGCATAGAAGGCACAGGCTTAGGACTGTCCATCACCCATGAACTCGTCACTCTCTTAGGCGGACAGATCTGTCTGCAATCAGAGAAAGGCATCGGCTCCACCTTTACCATCATCCTTCCTATCAGGCAGAATCCTCCTTCCGTTCAGGAAGCCTCAACGGGCGAAGCTGCCGAAAAGCAGCCGGCAAGTATCAGCGCCGCGGGCACAGAACTGTCATCAGCGAACCAGCAGCCCCTTGCCAACCATAAGATTCTGATCCTCGACGACGACCGTCTGCAGCTGCAACTGCTCCAGGAGATGTTGCACCGCAAGGCCAATGACGACTGGCAGATATTTGCCTGTCAGCATATTACCGAGGCTCTTACCATTCTGCACAACGAGCAGCCCGCCCTGATGCTGATGGATATAGAAATGCCAGAGATGAACGGAACGGAGATTATCCGCATGATCAATCACAGACACATGAAGGTGATTGCCATGACAGCCCACGACATCAGCATCAAGGAAGAACTGACGGAGGCTGGCTTCGACGACTGCCTGTTCAAGCCCTTCCGCCCTGAAGCCTTAGAGAGTTTGTTGGCTCCTGCTGCCCGAGAAGCTGCTACAGAAGAGCCTGCCGCTGAAGAAACAACTGCAGAAGAGCCTGCCGCCGATGTATCTGACCATGAAAGGCTGTCATCACTTTTGATCTTTGCCGGAGGCGACAAGGAAGCGGAGATGGAGATCGTGAAAACTGTGACGGCAGAAATGGAAACTTACCGGGAATCGTTGAACAAGTATCTGCCTGCTGCCAAAAAAGAAGAAGAGAAACAGGAGGACAATACACAGGCTGTACAGGTGGAACTCAGTCAGGAGGACAAGCAGGATGTGGCAAGAATCGCCCACAAACTGCAACCCATAGCCCAGATGATGCAGACGAAATGTCAACAGCAGCTGCAGGCTCTCTCGCCCGAGCACATCGGCGAACAGGAAGACAAAAAAATCCGAGCATACATCCAAGCCGTCTTCGACGACTTAGGAAATATGCTCGGAGAGTTGAGAAATATTCTTTCTGAGTAATCGTTCTTACAGTTCCACATTGTCTATGTGGAATTTCATGAGTCCGGCAGGCACCTTCACCATGACCTCATCGCCGGCTTTCTTGCCCAAGAGAGCCTGTGCAATGGGCGACTTGATAGAGATTTTTCCACTATGAAGGTCTGCCTCGTGAGGATTCACTATGGTGTAAGTCATGCTGCACTTATTGGCCACATTGGTAATCTTCACCTTGCTCAACAGTCCCACCTTGTCGCTTTGCAGTCGCGACTTGTCTATTACGCGGGCATTCTCCAGAATCTTCTGCTTGAAACTGATTCTGCTCAACAGCTTGCCCTGCTCTCGCTTGGCAGCATGATACTCAAAGTTCTCGCTGAGGTCGCCCTTGTCGCGTGCCTCGGCTATGGCGTCACGCACAGCAGGCAGTTCCACCTTTACCATGTGTTGAAGTTCAGCCACGAGCTCATCGTAGCCTTCCTGAGACATATATTCCATAATGTTTTTTTCGTTTTGTTTTATTCTTCGGCGTGCAAAGGTACGGAGAAATCATGAAAAAGCCAAGACTTTGCCCGAGTTTTACGCAAAAAGAAAGCCGTGCATAAATATTCACAAGCATACTGCACTTAACTGCGAAAAAAAAAATTCCCAGTTAGGAAAAATTATTTCCCCAGTTGGGCAGATTCATTTTCCCAACTGAGAAGCCGTTTTTCGGCAATTCTTGTATGAATATACTTGCGCTGTAAGAACACGTCATTGCCCCAGATGATTTTGCAAGACAAGGGGAAGCATCACGCTCCCCAAACCTCCTCGGCGATTTCTCGCACAAGATCCAACTTGGCCCACTGCTCTGCCTCTGTCAGTTTGTTGCCTATCTCGCAAGAAGCAAAACCACACTGAGGACTCAGGCTGAGACGCTGGAGAGGAAGATACTTCGCCGCCTCATGAATGCGGGCTATGACTGTGGCCTTGTCCTCGAGCACAGGCGACTTGCTGGTTATCAGACCAAGAACCACCTTCTTGCCTTCAGCCACATACCGCAGAGGCTCGAAGCCACCCGAACGCTCATCGTCGTATTCAAGATAGAAGGTGTCGGCATCCTCGCGGGCAAAGAGATAAGGAGCCACAGCATCGTAGGCGCCCTTCGTGGCATAGCATGAATGATAGTTGCCACGGCACACGTGCGTGTTGACGGTCAGCCCCTCGGGCTTTCCCTCTATGGAGAGGTTGTTGACCTTCAGATATTGCAGGGCCTCGTGTTCCAGGGTAAAGCCCGTGCCTGCCATCGACTTCCAGAAATCGTCATCTACAATCATGCCCCAGGTACAGTCGTCCAACTGTACAGTTCGACAGCCTGCTGCATAGATTTCGTGGAAGAATGTGCGATAGGCCTTGGCAATGTCTTCTATCAGCTCTGTGGTGTTGGGATAAAACTGACGGGTGTTCTCGGCATTCTTTCCTCGGAACAGCTCTGCCAGAAACTGTGCCGGTGCCGGTACGGTCTGCTTGGCCTCTACGCCCTCCTCCTCAAACTGCTTCACAAACAAGAAATCTTTGATGAAGGGATGGTTCTCGCCTGTTATCTTTCCTGTAAGACGGAGGGAGCCTTTCGTGGTTTCCTCGCCATGAAACTGATAACCATGATCCAACTCTATGTGCTCTACGCCGCCAAATCCCCACATAAAGTCGAGATGCCAATAGCTGCGACGAAACTCGCCATCTGTAATATAGCGCAATCCGTGCGCCTTCTGCTGTCTGACCACTTCTGTGATAAGTCGGTCTTCAATGTGACGAAGTTCTACTGCCGAAATCTGTCCCTCGGCAAACTTTACTCTGGCTTCCTTCAACTCTGCTGGGCGCAAATAACTGCCCACTGCCTCAAAATGTTGATTTCTCACGTTGCTCATGTTTTTATTTCCCTTTCTTTAATATTATGTGTAATGATGACTGTCTGCATCCTGCCCCACTGACGGCAGAAATGCTTCTTTTTCGGCTGCAAAGGTAGAAAGAAGAATTTTATCCGCCAAATATTCTTCATAATTCAGAAAAATATGCTAACTTTGCAGTTAGAATAATCGATACGTAGAATATTATTCTGTAAAAAATGCACATTTAAAGAAGAATAGATTATGGCAGCAGAAGAAAAACTCGACGACATAGACATCAAGATACTGAAGTTGCTGCAACAGAACTCCCGGCTCACCGTCAAGGAACTTGCAGCAAGAGTACACCTTTCGCCCTCGCCTACCTTTGAACGTCAGAAACGACTGGAACGGGAAGGATACATACAGCGATATGGAGCCATCGTCGACCATCACAAGATGGGGCACAACGTCATCGTGCTATGCAATATCCGACTGAAGCAGCACACTCACGACCTGATACAGCAATTCATGGACACCGTGCAGAACATAGACCAGATAACGGAATGCTACAACACCACGGGCGACTATGATTTTCAGATCAAAGTGTATGCACACGACATGAAAGACTATCAGGACTTCATGCTCAACACCCTCGGCAACATTGACTGCATAGGCAGTCTTCACAGTATCATCGTCATTGGCGAAATAAAAGACTCGCATTACATCCCGGCAAGCAGATTGTTGGCGAAGACACTCCTCCTTCTGTGCATCATGCTCTCTTCGCTGTTCTGTATGCCCTTGAAAGCACAGAACCCAGGCGAGACTGTCACAGAGCAAAGCATCAGCAAAAAGGGAGAAAAACATTACTTTTATGCCGTGCCCATTCCCGACAACATCTTCAGCATGATGAAGGGAAAAACATACAAGAAGAATTGTACTGTGCCAAGAAGCGAGCTGCGCTATCTGCGCTGCCTGCACACCGACAAGGAAGGCAGGAGCATCGTGGGAGAAATGGTGGTCAACAAAGCCATAGCTAACGATGTGCTCGACATTCTGTACAAACTCTACCGGGCAAAATATCCGATAGAACGAATGCGGCTCATCGACTATTGGAACGCAGATGACGAACGGGCCATGAGAGCCAACAACTCCTCTTGCTTCAACTTCAGATTCATCTCGCATACCCACACCGTATCAAAGCACGGCAGAGGAATGGCTGTAGACATCAACACCCTCTACAACCCCTACCACAAACGACTGAGAAATGGCAAAGAAGTAATAGAACCAGCCACAGCACGTCCCTATCTCGACCGCAGTAAGAAACACGCATACATGATTCAAAGGGGCGACTTATGCTATCGCCTTTTCAAGGAAAAAGGATTCAGATGGGGTGGCGACTGGAAGCACAGCAAAGACTATCAGCACTTCGAGAAATGACAAAAATTTACCCACGCACTCTGAATCAGAAATTCAACAGCACGTGGGTAAAAGCTTCAAACAAGATGCTTAGTTGTACCAAATAGAATTATATTCTCTACTATCATCTTCTTCGTTGTAAATGTTCTCATACTCCAGGTTCTTTGCCTCGAATGCTTCTAATGACTTTTTCATAATCCACCCTCCTATATGTTAAAGTTAATAATCTGCTTTGTGATTGCAAATATAGGAAAAAAAACAGAGTCACCTTGTCAATAATTCAGAAAAGTTGTGTATTTTTTTGCAGCATTGTAAAATGTATGAACATTCTCATTATAAAACCACAGCATGAAACTATCAAATACTTTCAACCGACTAAGATGGCGACACTGGTTGCTCCTGTCGTTGCTCGTCCTCGTTCTCGTCATTAAGTGGAGTCCATACTTAGGCTACATTTACACCTTATATATATACAGCACCATCGGGAGAATACTATCTTCCTTTTCGGGCATCTTCCCGTTTGCCATAGGCGACATCTTCATCGCCCTCAGCATCGCATGGGTCATTCTTTATCCTCTCTACGAGATTGTCCTTCGCAAACGACTTGCCCGCCGTTACGCCTTCCTGGCAGCTAAAGGGAACAGTTATCCCAAAACAAAGACGGTATGGGGAAGAGTGGCAGAATATCTGCTATGGATCTACGTATGGTTCTACATGGCCTGGGGACTCAACTACTCGCAGCCCAACATCTACCTGCGCACAGGCATGATGCCGGCCAAGGTAAGCGAGAAAGTATTCAGAGAGTTTGCCTATCGCTATGCCGACAGCCTCAACTCGCTGAGCGAGGAGCTAAGCATGATGAAAGTGAACGGCCTGGCTGCCGAAAGCTGTAGAAAACAGATGGAAACTGCCATTCTGAGGGAATACGACAAAATAGGGCGCAAAGAAGGCATCAACCCTTCCTTCAACCCTCATCCCCATGTCAAGACCATGGTGTTCACTCCCCTCAGTTCGATGGCGGGTGTCACAGGCAGCATGGCTCCTTTCTTCTGCGAGTTTACGCTGAATGGCGACATTCGCCCTCACGACTATCCTGCCATCTATGCACACGAATATGCACATTTCTTAGGAATAGCCAATGAGGGCGAAGCCAACTTCTACAGCTATATTGTCTGCACTTCATCAACCAACCAAGCAGTAAGGTTCAGCGGATATTACCACATCTTCTTCCATGTGCTCCACAATGTCTTCGATATCTTAGGCGAAAAGGAGGGAGAGAAATTTCTGAACCATATCCGGCCCGAGATCATCCGGCTGGCAAAGGACGACCGCCACTACTGGCTCAGCAAGCGAAGCAAGGTGCTTGATGCTGCACAAGACTTCGTCTTCGACCTTTACCTCAAGGGCAACAACGTTTCTGAAGGCAGAAAAAGCTATTCGGGTGTTGTCGCCCTGATACTGGCATGGGAAGAAAAACAGAAAAGTTAGGGGAAGCCAGAGAAGTTAGAGAGACAAAATGACCACGAATGACTATTTTTTGTTACTTTTGCACCACACTTCATGAGTGACGACAAAAAATCAAGACTGACTATAGAAGTATGATAGACCGCTGTTATATAGAAATAACCAACACGTGCAACCTGAACTGCCACTTCTGTCCGAAGCACAACAGAGCGAAGAGACAGCTCACGGCAGAAGAGTTCGACTTGCTCACCAGTAAGTTGAAAGGCAAAGTGTGTTTCCTCTACTTCCATCTCATGGGAGAGCCCCTGCTCCACCCTCTGCTGCCACAATTCATCACTCTGGCAAGAGAGCGTGGATTCAAGACCGTGCTTACCTCCAACGGCACCCTCCTGCATCGGGCCATGGAACTCTTAGACACGTTGCCCCATAAGATTCAACTCTCTGTTCACTCGCACGAGAGCAATGCACAAGGCAGACTGTCCGACTATATGGATGAGGTGATGCGCTTCTCCACTCAGGCAGCAGCCAAAGGCACCTGTATGGTGTTGCGCCTATGGAACCAAGGAGGCATGGACCAAGAGAACGAAGAGGTGATGAGCCTCATCGAGAAGTACGTGCCTAAGCCCTGGAAAGAGCGTCCCGACGGATTCCGCCTCAGCGACAATCTCTACTTGGAGTTTGACAGAAAGTTCGAGTGGCCCAACTTCGACAACAAAGAAGAAGGACAGGAAACAGGCAACAGCGAGGAAGACAAGAGTAACATCAAGGGAAGAGAGGTGTTCTGCAAGGCGCTTATCAAGCAGATAGGTGTGCTGGCAGACGGAAGCCTCGTGCCCTGCTGCCTCGACCATAACGGCGATGTCGTGCTGGGCAACCTCTTTCATCAGTCGCTCGAAGATATTCTCTCCTCGCCAAGGACTACGGCATTGATAGAGGGTTTCAAACATCATCATGCCTCGGAAGCACTTTGCCGCGACTGCGAGTCGGCACTGGCACGAAACAGCTTCCGAGGCAAAGCAAGAAAACAGATATAAGACAAGAAACAGACATGAAAGAAGTATTAATCGTAAGCATAGGCAGCTTCTTTGGAGGCGGCCTGAGATATTGGATTTCCAAGATGGTGCAGTCGTGCAGCCTCATAGCTTTCCCCTTCGGCACCATGACAGTAAACGTGTTGGGCTGCTTCATCATCGGATTTCTCTCCGGCATTTCGTGGAATGGCGGCGGATGGATGAATCCCTCCACCAAGTTGCTGCTCACCACAGGCTTCTGCGGTGGCTTCACCACCTTCTCCACCTTCATGAACGAAGGTTCATCGCTGATGAAGGATGAGCAATATCTCTACATGATGCTCTATCTCTTCGGCAGCCTCATCCTTGGCCTCATCGCCGTGATGGCTGGACATCAGTTGGCAAAGTTTTTCTGAAAAAATGATTCTCTGCTTAATTTTTCCCCTACATTTGTCTTATAACTCAGCACCCCTATTGAAAACTTTGAATAGAAAAGGCTCGAAATATGAAAGCGGCTTCGTAAGCAGTTGAAGCCTATTGCATTATTCTGATAGAAACTATAAAAATATAGTTGACCACTTTAAACTTTATTAATAATACACGTTGACTCACATTAACGTAACAACTCATGACAATATGGGTGAACTGAGTAGTTACAACTATTATAGTCGATGTAGCGAATGGTGACGATGAAAAAATGGTGAATGCGCTTGCACTTATCATCGTGGCAGATAGCCCCCTTGTCGTTTTTTATTCATTTTATCCATCGTACTGAATAAAATCAGCACTTTTTTATTCAATACGATGGATAGAATGAATATTTTTTGTATCTTTGTCTCGGTTTAATCAATTCATCTGAAGAGAAATGAGAACAATTATCAGTAACCAGAAAAAGGAACGGGATATTCTGCTTTCCCGTCCTTACCTTACACGTCATACCAAATATGATGAGGATGAACTGTTGGCAAGCAAGCAAATCAAGTTGATAACGGGTCCCAGAAGAACTGGCAAATCGACAGAGGCTTTGCTGATGCTGAAAGGCAGGAACTTTGCCTATCTGAATTTTGATGACGGCAAACTCCTGAGTGCATGGGACGATGATTTGGTTTGGGAAACATTACATGCCGTTTATCCCGACTTCGAGTATCTTCTGCTTGATGAGGTTCAAAATCTGGATGGTTGGCATTTATGGGTTTCCAAACTTTACCGCATGGGAATCAACATGGTTATTACGGGAAGCAACGCCAAATTGCTGAGTAGCGAAATGGCAACATTGCTCACAGGCAGATATATCCAAATAGAGATGCTGCCTTTCAGTCTTTCTGAATTCTTTATCTGGAACCACAGAAATCTTTCGGAAGTATCAGAGATGAAAGACAGCGCATCAGACCTCTCGCTTATTGCAGACTATCTGCACCATGGTGGCTATCCAGAGACTGTAGCAGCAAGAAGCCTGACCCAAAACTATCTCTCCACACTCTTTGATTCCATCATTTGGAAAGACATTGCCAAGCGTCATAAAGTACGCAATGTAGAGGATTTGAACAACCTGGCCATGTATCTGGTTTCTAACTTCTGCAATCCATTCAGTGCCAACGAACTGGCAGAAACGCTGGGATTTTCAAGCGTAGCAACCACCAAGAAGTTTATGGGATATTTAAGTGAGCCCTATCTCTTGTATTATCTGCCACGTTACAACAACAAGTTGAAAGTAATGAAGAAAGCTCCACAAAAAGTATATGTGGTTGACAATGGTTTTGTAGAAGCCAAGGCTTTTAGTGTGAGTGAGAACTTAGGCAGGTTATTGGAGAATCAGGTTTTTATAGAGTTGATTCGTAGGGGGTATCATGCAGAAACATCACTTTTCTATTATCGCTCCCGTAATGACAAGGAGACTGATTTTGTTACAAGGCAGGGTGCTCATGTAGAAAGTCTTATACAAGTATGTTATGACCTCTCATCCGAACGAACGCTCAAGCGGGAAGTAGATAGCATCATTGAATGTGCGGGGGAACTCAAATGCTCCAATCTGATCATTGTCACGATGAATGAGGAAAGAATAATTGAGAAAAATGGTTATAAGGTCAAGATTTTGCCTATATATAAGTTTTAATGAGCTGCAACACTGTGGATACCGATTTGCTAACAAGGATTTTCTACCGATATGTTCTTAGTTCTTCTATCGGATAGCCACGCTTTTTTCTCCTAAAACACTTGCGAAACTTGAATCTTATAATATTTAAATAGGAGAAAAATTGGGCAAAGAAGCCCTTTTCTCCTCAAAAAACTATATATTTGCAAACAATTAAAACAATATCGCAAATGATATGAGAACAGAGGAGTCAGCATCCCGAGAAGCAGTTCCTGGTAACACCCATCGGTTGCGGCATTGCCAGCTTTGACCCAGAGGGCATCGCCCCACTGTTCAAGGAGGCAAAGGTGATAAAAAACATCACCTCCCCGAGAGTTTCTGGGAGGTGATGGAGTAAATGTCAAAAAGTACATATCGATGTAGCGAATGTTTCGCAAGTTGAGTCAATTATTTCACGTACTTCTTTCCATCCTTGATATAGATGCCGCTTTCTGGCTCCTGACTCAACTTGCGACCTTGCAAGTCGTAGATGCCATGCAGAATATGTTCCTCTGCGGTATTCACATTCTCTATGCCAGTAGCATAACCTTCACCTATCACATAAATAGGCATAGTCTTAGCATCGGAAGACAAAGGTTCATCTGCACCTCCGAAAGGATTCTCGCGTATAGTTACATTCATGTACCAACTTTGTGGCGCAGGCACATCATCGTCAGTTCGCAAGACCAGTCCACCATCTTTTATGATGTAATTGATAGCATCCTCCGAGTTAGACGCAAGGTTTTTATTGGCTTGATAAACACCATTAAAAACATATTTTCTTGTCATACTCATACAGTCGATAAATTTTTCCTTCGATGCAGAAAGCGTGACATCTGCCAACTCGATGGTCTTTTCTCCATCACTCTCACACATGATCAAGCTTGGATAGTTTGCTTTCGAGGAACCAGACTTCAACTTTTGGACGTTCAGTCGCGTAATAGTTTCATTGACCACTTCGATGTCCACTGGGGTTGCCACGTTTAAGCCATTGCTTGTCAACTGTTCAAGACTCATCCTAAATGGCACATAGAGTGATTGCCACTTGTAGGCATCGAATGTACGAATGTACTTGAAGTCAGCCACCTCTATATCTACTGGGCTATTATAAGCCTCGCCATCTGTGAGCGTCACTGCCTTGGCAGTGTACTTACCATCAGCGCAGGTCAGTTTCAGGTTGTTGCCAAGGATGCCACAGAAGTCTTTAATGTATTTTACACCTTCTTCTGGAGAGTTACATTCTACGCATACACCCCCATAGAGTCCATTGGCATCTGCTACAGTTGCCATCTGATAGTTGTGAGACAACTGGTCGCCATTCGGATTGTTTGCATATTCACCAATTGGGGTTGTCCCGTCGCAAGAGATGAGGGGTGCTTGATATACAGTATTGTCGCCAGTGGATTTCAAGACTGGGTAAGCGTCAGCATTGTCGCCCAACTTCTGATACCATGCCAAGGTGCTTCCTTCAGCAGGAGCAGATGTGGAACCGTTAAGAAGCCATGCCACCTCGCCACTCTTTATCTGCTGTTGGGTGAATGCCTTGACCACGTCCGCTTCTACCTTTCCGTCTTCTAAAGTCAGACTTCCCTTACCAACTATTTTGATGTTCTCAGATGAGTTGTTCAGCAATGCCTCCTTGTTGTAAGCTACAATACCCTTTGCGGTTAGTGTACCACCCTCTACATTACCTATAATGATTCCTGAATAAAGATTTGTATTCTTATTATTCGTCACATCTCCATAACTGAATACATTCTGGATACTGCTGTTAGCCACCGTTTGTCCTGCTATGCCACCGGTATACAAACCTGTGCTTGATATCTTGCCATAGTTGGCGCAATCTTCGATACTTGTTCCATAAGCATACCCTATGATTCCACCAATATAGGTCTTATTGTTTTCAACGGTTCCATAATTGGTGCTGCGCCTGATGTTTATTACAGCGCTTCTACCTGCAATTCCGCCAACAGACTTTGTACCCTCCACGCTGGAGTGATTCTCGCAGTTTTCGAGATTTATTTTGGCAAATCCAACAATACCGCCAGTATCTTCTTGTCCTATTACAGTACAATTCTTTGTGGTTTTAATACCCTTTATATGTGCTGGAGAATCCGGGTATGCGTATGCATATCCTACCAAGATACCGGTGTAAGATGTATTCGTGCCTGTTGTGTTCACATTCTCCACCTTGGCATTGTCAAAGATAAGGTCTTGGATAGTCGCACCGTCAATATAGCCGAAAAGCCCCACATAGTTTTGTGCTGTCTTGATATAGAGATGTGAGATGGTATGTCCCTGACCGTCCATATTTCCCTTCCAGCTATTATTGACATAGCCTATCGGAATCCAGCTCAAGAGTTCCTTGCCGTCTTCTGCCGCATGGCAGTAGTTCTTTAGGTCGATATCCGCAGTTAGCATGGCAGATGCCGAAGGGTGAGTAGTTCCAGCTGCTTCGCCATCGTCCACGATAGTTCCGTTCACATAGTCGCGGAACCAAGCCAAGTGGCAAGGTTTGGATATCAGGTACACCCCACTTTCCTGTGAAGGCTTCACAGCCACATAATGCTGGCAACGCTTGCAATAGCCATCCTCATTGTTGTCGTGTCCAAGGGCAGGATGCTCTGCGTCCGTTACATCAGTCAATTCCTTGGTCAATTGGCTGTCGGAATAAGTCTTAAGGCAGTCCTGGCATTGCCAATATTCCTTGGTTGCTGCTTCGGTGCAAGTAGCGTCTGTTGCAACGTGGTGAATTATCGTTCCGTGTTGATACCTGATTGCTGAACTGGTAGGATTGTTGGTGAAACTACCTGTCACCATCTCATAGGTTTTGCAATTTAAAGTCGTATTGTCAGCATAAACCTGATGCTCCGAACCAATGACAGGATAGATGTCGTCATCATTAGCCAGATTTTGTCCCCATTTTGCTTTGATCGAAGCATTTTGCTGGAGCAGATAGGCAACAACACCGCTCTTCAGTTGGGCTTCTGTAAATCCTGTTGCGTTATCTTCTGAAGGCTTGCCATTTCCGAAGGCTTTTACAGTTTGTTCTTGGCCGTTTACAGTCAGCTTTGCGCCACTATAGTATGCCACCATGCCTTCAGTAGCCCCAAAATAAGAATAGCCAAAAGCCATGCCTACATTTTGTGTTTTGTTTGTGACACTGATGTTGCCATAGCTGAACACGTTCTGTATCTTGCCATTGGTTACAGAACCAGCCATGCCAGCAACACGCTCTGTACCTTTTACATCTCCATAATTGGCGCAATCTTGGATTGTTCCGCTATCGAAATAGCCAACTAAGCCACCGCCCCCCAGACTTGATGCTGTTACATTTCCATAGTTGGCACAGGCGGTCATAGAATTACCTGTTCTACAGTAGTAGCCGCAAAGACCGCCGATATATTTTATTCCTTGTACCGTGGCGTAGTTCACACAGTTGTAGGCGTTACCATCAAGATAACCTGCAATACCGCCAGTATAATTACCTCCTTTTATCTGGCAAGTATTTGATATTTTAATATTTTGAAGGGTGCTTCCCCAAAATGCCTTACCAACCAAAACTCCTACGTAATTGTTCGTATTTGTCACATTCGCATACTCAAAGGTTAGGTTCTTGATTGTACCTTCATAGGTACAACCGAAAAGTCCCACATTAAGCTGGCTTGCATTGATATAAAGGTTGGTGATGGTCTTGTTATTTCCGTCGAAAGTACCTTGGTACTTATTAGTACTATTGCCGATAGGCACCCAGCTCTTATTGCCTATATTTTTAGAGGCATCCGCCGCATGGCAGAACCCAGACAAGTCGATATCAGCAGTCAGCTTGGCTGAAGCTTTAACGTTTTCATATTTCTCATTCACATAGTCACGGAACCACGCCAGTTCGGCAGCTGTGGATATCTGAAAGGGATTCTCTACATCGCCATTACCTTTGGCAGGCCGCTTCGTTGTTTGTGCCCATGCCCCCCCCATAAGGCATGAGGATAGCCATCACGAGCAGCAGCATCGTGAATAGCCTGTTTCTTTGTTTTTTGTTATTCATATCTGTAAATTATTATTATTATACTTTCTTACATATATTCTCTCATTGCCATCAGATATACTGTAAATCCCAGGATGATGACGAAAGTCAGTCCGAGAAACAGATAGATATAATATCTTCCTCTCTTGATGAAATCACAGAAGCTGTAGCGAGCCTTGTAGTTTTCATCAAGATATATCCTGTAGTCTTGAACCATGGCATAGCTCATGACTATGGCGAACAACAGAAGAAACAATGCCACAATGAAAATAGCCTGTTCCTCTTTCGTGAGAGTCTCTATCATATTTCCCATGGCGCAAAAATAGTGTTTTTCTTCGGAAAAAGGTGTCCACTTCCCCCACTTAGGTGTCTACTTCCTACAAAATAGGTGTCTACTTGGTGGGGGAAGTAGACACCTAAGGCGTGATTTTATTGTATTTTCGCTCTCCAGACAGTTGGGGAGCAACCTTCTTTCTCTTTGAATATGCGATAGAGATAGGAGCGTGAAGAGAAGCCACATTCGGCAGATGAGCCAGAATTTTACACATTTAATCCTGACAAATCCATCTTATAGGTTATATTCTGAACAGAATCTTTTTCCAGAAACATCAGCATGTAAATCGGAACATAAGTCACCTTTCCTTTTGTCTCTACATTTCCATTACAAAGTACCAAACCATGAGGAATTTTGTATTCTGTTGATGCCATTACATTCGAAAGCGCATTATGACGGTCATAATCCTTACCAGACTTCACCTCTATTGGCAAAACCTGTCCTTTGTACTCCACCACAAAATCCAACTCTCCCAAGCGCTTATTGTTAAAGTAATAGAGGTCAAAGCCATGAGCTTTCAACTCCTGGGCAACCACATTCTCATAGATGGCGCCAAAATTGATAAACTGTTCATCGTTTAAAAGACGCAACTGAATGCCATCAGCAAACTGACTGATCAGCAACCCCACATCATTTTGGAATAATTTGAAAAGGTTTCTTGTCTTAGCCAGCAACAATGGTAATTTAGGTTCCTCTACATTGTAAGTAGGAAGAGCCACACCAGCATCCCGAAGCCAAAGAAAGCTATTTTCATAATTAGCAAATCTAGCTTGCTGATTCAAACTTTTAAGAATAAAACGCTTGTTTTTAGCATTCAATTCAGAAGGAATCAATTGGAATATTTCCTGGATATACAACTTTTGATTGTTGTCATCCATCTTATATTTCATGATATCACGCTGATACTCCAAAAGAATACTCTTCTGTACATCAATCACACGCTGTAAATTATTGCTATCCAAATAGGTCTGAACAGCTTGCGGCATTCCTCCTATTATCAAATACAAGCGAAAAGCTCTCATCAATTCATGATGTACAAAATCATCTACAGGCGTCTTTTCTTCCCAGTTTTTACGAATAACATCCAAAACATCTGCAGATAAACCTATAGCAGAATAGAACTCCTGCAAATCAAGTGGAAACATTTCCTTAACATCTAAATAGCCAACAGGTTCAGAACGCAAATTATTCAATTCGATACCCAGCAAAGAACCACTTAAGGCATAGCGATAACTCCCTTCATCAACCAGAAACTTGATGAGGGTTACTACTTCAGGATAAACCTGCACTTCATCAAAAAAGATGAGAGTCTTTCCTTTAACAAGAGGCTTATGCACGAAAGCCGTCAGACGAAACAGCATATCCTTTACATCTTTGGCTCCAGTGAAGATGCCAATAGCCTCAGGAGAAGTTATGAAATTGATCTCAACAAAATCATCAAAGATTCGCTGAGCGGCCTGTCTTATTGAGTAAGTCTTACCTATCTGTCGAGCTCCCGTAAGCAACAATGCTTTATGCGTTGCTTGAAAGAAATTATCTAAATATTTATCTATCTTTCTGTTAATCATACACTTGCACTGTTAAATTACATTTTTCCAAGGTAAAAACAGCCTATTTTATACATTTTTCCAATCTTTTTTCAGGCTATTTCTTACATTTTTCCAATCTTTTGGATAATGCAAAGATAAACAAATTATCTGATAGTACTATCATTTATTAAGATATTTAAACCTTTTTATATGGCAGACGGACAGAAATGAGAAAGATTAAAAAAATGAGTATAGCCCTTTTTCATCTGCAAAATTAATGGTTCTCTTTGTCTCCACTTCCCCCACTTAGGTGTCTACTTCCTACAAAATAGGTGTCTACTTGGTGGGGGAAGTAGACACCTAAGGTGTGATTTTATTGTATTTTCGCTCTCCAGACAGTTGGGGAGCAACCTTCTTTCTCTTTGAATATACGATAGAGATAGGAGCGTGAAGAGAAGCCACATTCGGCAGAAATGATGTCGTTGTTGTAGTCGGGATAGTCGAGCATCATCTTCTTTGCCGCCTCGAAACGTACCTCGGAAAGCCAGATGCGGAAGGTGGAGTTCAGGCAGGAAGTGAAGTAGCGTGACAACTCGTTCTTGGAAATGTTCAGCGAGCGTGACAGGGTGAACATGTTTACTGTGGTGTCTTTATAGCCCAAATCGGCACACCACTTGTCGAGCTTCTCCTTGATGGCAGCCTGACGCTCCTGAGAAAACGACGGTAAGTTTTCTTTACCGTCTGTAGGTTCTGCATCCAGCCCATCGGAGCTTTCTGTTATTTCATCTGCGAGGGCTGCACTTTCTTCTTCCTCCTTATCCAAGAGTTCCTCGGTAGGAACGTAATTGTAGCCCAATGCCACGAAACTCAGGTTGAAGAAAAGGATAGAGAGCAGAGCCAACGGACCTATTATATATAATAAGGTGGTGGAGAGGATGGCGAAAGGCATGGTAAGGGTAGAGAAGAACAGGGCGAAGACACTGGCTCGGGCATATCGCACATAGGGCAGCATGTCGTCACCAGTCATCAGCTCCAACATCTTCTTGCGTTTCCGCATCTCAATCATAATCATATAGATGCAATACGCTACGTTTGCGCCGAACAATACGAGCATCGCATAGAGCCAGTTGCCGATGTTAAGACTTCCGCTGTTGCTGTAACCTATGCAGAAAACTGCTATGATGGCGGCATAAATGCAAGTGCAGACGATGTTCATCTTTCGGCGGTTGGCATGGGTCGCCTCAATGTTGTATATGCCCATGGAGATAGTGGTGAAGCATGGGGTATAGACCAAGATATTGAAGACAGCTCCCAAGTCATCGCTTTTCGCACGAAAACCCAAGAGCATCTGCAAGAGATATTGTATGGCGAGCCCCAACATGCCTGCAAGTATCAGCCAGCGTGACCACTCATAGCGTCGGTTGACCCACTTCATGTGCAGGTGGGTGATGCCGAGGATAAGGGCATTGATGAGCATGAAGATGAAACATGCAAACTGGAGGAAATATAAAAAGTCCATCATTCTTACTATTTTGTTGTTACTTTCTTGTATTTTTGATTGCTTGCCGTAGGATTTTCAGGGTTGGTCATCTGCAAATATCCTGCTGCAACAAGGGAGGTGATGTATTTGGCTATATTTTTTGTATGATAGACAACACCGGCTCTTTCCAAAATTTCCCTACTTGTTCTTGGCACGCTACAGAAGTTTACTATATCCTTCTGTTTATTCGTCAATGGCACTCTTTTAGTGTCATGGTCTTCGACAAAAGTGTCATGGTCGGTGTCAGAGTGTCTAAGTTGAGTGTCATGGTCTTCGGCAAAAGTGTCATGGTCGGTGTCTAAGTCGTTCTCAGAAGTGTCTAAGTTGGTGTTCGGGTGTCTAAGTCGAGTGTCAGAGTCTTGGACTTGGTTACTTTTTTCCTCGACTTCGTTACTTTCTCCTCTCCAAACCGTGATGACAAATTCCTGCGCCTTGTCATTATTCATAAACGTGACATTGATATCTTCGTCCAGTGCACGAGTGATGCCACTACCCACACCAGTGTATGGCAGCAAGTATATAGCATTATTGAAAAGGAACATATTACGAGGCATGGAAGTTCCTGCCTTTATGTCATCAATAGTGAGTCCGTTAGGCAATGCACCCGGACTGTGAATCTCAACACGATTGTCGAAAATGAAAATGCGAACAGGGGCTTTCATGTTCAACGAGCGATGTACAAGGCTGTTTACTGTGAACTCAACCAAACTGGTATAAGGTATTTCTAACTTACCCATGCTGTTGAATTCATCTCCCACCTGCACATTATGCAGATTACGAGTGAAGAAATCCATGATAGTGTCATATTGATGAAGCAGGTTTCCCTCCATATCTGCATCATTCACCTTGTCACGGAACACCTTGCTTCCAACACTGTTGCCAGCAAAACAGATACACTTGGCTGTCATCATTGGCATCCAACGTTGGGTGTATTTGCCAAACAGAAGCATGGCAGCAACGGTCAGTGTGCCATCGGGACGGATAAATCGCAGATTGCGAAGTATCTTCTCACAGTCATGCCCCTTAGCTATGGCAGAGCATATCATATCAAGTGATGCTTCATTAAAAGCGTCACCTGTCAAGCCTTTCTTTTCCAACACTCTATCAAAACGGTTGCCAAGAAACTGCTTGATGGTCGTTGCATCAAGGTCGTTGACAGTTGCATCCCTAACACCAGCCTCGTCTGGTGCAAAACTACCGCAATCGGTCATCATTTCTGCAAGTTCAGCATTATCGAACACTTTACGCTTGTCGGCACCATTCTTCACCCATACGATTCCCTTGTTGTCATGATAAGGCTTGTTGAGTCCTTCCTTCAC
>CDZA01012470.1_pt1 | contig 22705 bp, 19 predicted proteins | sample 554881 | NCBI WGS metagenome assembly CDZA01 (sample SAMEA3182082, study PRJEB8094) | gut metagenome | biome: human; feature: gut; material: Stool; isolation source: human stools | place: Canada | collected 2012-12-04
CCCCCGCGGCGAGCGGTGCTAACTATGCCTTTGCAAAAGGCCCCGCGACGCCGACAGGCGACTGCAAACTGGCCTCCGCCGGGCAGGCAAGATGAGATGGGGCCTACCCACATAAAAAGGCCCGGAGAGAAGCTCGCCGCTTCCCTCCGGTAAAAAGGCTTATTCTGCTTTGGCGGTGCTGCTGGTGCCGTCCTCTCCGTGCAGGATGCGGTCCAGCTCCTCCCGGCGGGCCCGGCGGTAATCGTAGTACTGCTGCAGCTTTTCCCGCAGCGGGATCTCGGTATGCAGGGCCAGGAAAAAGTGCTGGCGGCCGTTTTCCCGGCCGGCCTTAAAGTAGGCCTTCAGCTCCTCATAGCGGACCACCACATTCTTCTCGCGGGCAAAGGTCCTTATCTTGACCATGAGGTGGGTGGAATAGACGAAATCGATGGCGAAAACGCCGAAAAACGCGCCGATGACAAAGGAAAACGCCAAATTGCGGGAAAGCCAATCCAGTGCCCGCAAAATGTAAGGATCCACAAAGAAATAATAGGCCGCGCCCATCACTGCCCAAATGGCGGAAAACAGGGGGCAAATAAGACCATTCACATTACCCCAGCGGCGGCTGTAATCCCACAGACGGGCATTCATCACCTTCAGCAGCAGGATGCCGGCAATGTACTCGATGGCGGTCATGGCGGCGGCCATCAGCACCAGCATGGCAATGTGGTTCCACACAGGGTTGGCGATCTGGCGGCTTTCCGAAAGACGGGAAACCAGGTACAGGATGCAAAGCCCGGTGCCGTACAGCGGCACATACGGCCCCACCATAAAGCCGGGATTGATCCACTTGCGCTCGGGATTATTGCCGGAAATAAAGCGCCGGAAGAAAAGCTCCAGCACCCAGCCCAGCGAAGAACCGATATAGAACAAAAAAGCCAGCTTCAAGAAGGTATTCATAAGGCCCTCCGGTCACGGTTTTTGGCGGCCATGCCGCGCTGGGGAAAATTATATCACATCTTCGGCCGGGGTTCAACTCACACATGGGATAGAATGGGGGCAGCGGCAGGTTTTGAACCTACTGCTGCCCCCAGAGAGGTAAGTGAGGATGGCTGTTTAGAAGCGGCGGGTGCCTGCATACAGGCACAGAGCCGCAAGCGCCAGCAGAGCCAAGCCGGGCAGCGGCTGGCCCACATGGGCCGCGCCGGTATTGGGGTTGCTGGCGGGAGTGCTTTCACCGGACTGGGAAGGAACGATGATCACCACACCGCTGCCGCTTTCGGTCCACAGGATGATGGAGCCGCGGATCACTTCAAAGTGCTTATCGTCATTCGGACGGAAGATCCACTCGTAGGCTGTCCCTTTTTCGACTTTCACGCTTTCTGGGTCACCATCAACTGCCCACATTACATTACCAGGCACAGAGAATGCATTATTATCGGCATTGAGGTGGGCATCGGCCAGGGTCTTGCCGCTGGAGGTGATGGGGGTGTAATTGGGGGTGCCAGTGGGGGTAGCCATGGTGAGGGCGATATTTACAGTGACGGTGGCATCCTCGTGGTTCTTGGAATAGGCCTCATTATAACCAACTTGCATGGTTATTGTAATGGTTTGGCCTACGCTCAAGCCCTCAGCCAGCTGATAAGTAATGGCACCAGTATTAACATCCACACTCCAGCCACTTTCTATCGTGTTTGTGGGAGAATAAGTTCCCGTGTGGAAACACAGTGTTCCTGCATCCTTTGCCAGTTTGTTCAGATCTGTACCAATGTAATCATAGATATTGATGGTCTTGCTGGCGGTGTCATTGTAGACCTGGTTCACATTGATGGTGCCCAGCTGGGGGCCATTCGCCTTTTTGATGGTCACGGTGACATCATCGCTGGTGAGGGAGTAGGTGCCAACGGTGGCTGTGCAGCAGTAATCGTAGTCCCCCGCATTCAGGCCGGTTTCCACTGTATAGGTTTGGGCAGTAGCATTACCAATCGCGGTTTTCTCGCTGCCGTTTACCTTGTACCACTGGTAGGTCACACCGGCCGCATTATCCGGGGCAACGGTTGCGGTAAGAACCGGGGCCTGTTCGGCGGTGTAGCCGTATTTGGCGTTGTTAGGGGCCGTTACGGATGCCGTGACACTCTTGATGGGGGCCTCCTTAACAGTATTGCCATCAAATACATAACCGTGGGCCAACAGGGTTTCCTTATCGGCTCCTGTAATTTCGCCATAGGTACCGCCGGAGAGTTGAACGGTATCGCCGCTAACTTCCAGCTTAGTAACTCTACCATTCCCTGTTATGGTAAGCTTGCCGCTTGTTACTTTCAATTCATTTATGGTTACTCCAGCCAAATTAAGCGTTACCTGCGTATTCTTTCCACTGTAAGTCACGCTCTCCTGGTTCCTAATTGGATTTACCGTTATTGAGTCTCTTTCATTGCCGGCATAATCCAGTGCCCCCTGCAAGGTTGTAAAGCATCCCCCCTGAGCAGGAGAGTTGCCTAAATACGCTCCCAAGCCAACCCGGCATGCATCACATATACCATCTCTGTTGATATCATAATGCTGAATTGTTGGATTCTCTCTAACATGCTCGCATTTGTCACATCTTGGGCTGTGGCTTATGCCATTGGCATTAGGTGCCCACAGGTTTTCATCGTAGGTGTGTGCGCCATCGGCACATTCCGTCGCCAGTGCTACAACAGACAGCATGGTGACACACAGCACGGCGGCCAGCAAAACACTACATACTCGTTTCTTCATACGCTCCTCCAGAATTACAGTTTTTATTCTACCAGCCACAGGCGGCGGGCGGCGGTTTTGGCCTCGCTGCGGCGGCTGACATTCAACTTGGTGAGGATATGGCTGACATGGGTTTTTACCGTGGGCAGCTTGATATCCAAAATGCGGCCGATCTCGGCATTGCTTTTATCGGCGCACATCAGGCGCAGCACCTGCAGCTCGGTGGCGGTCATTTCCTCGCCGGGGGGCAGGGGCGGCACCAAAAAGTAGGGATACCGGGCGGCCTGCACCCGGGCAAAGGCCACCACCTGCCGGTACCAGCTCTCTTCCTCCGGGACGGGCAGGGCCTGTAGCAGGGGCAGCAGGGCGGCGCCACAGCAGCTTACCGGGCGGATGAACCCCAACCCGGCGGCAATGCGCAGGGCATCGGTAAGGCTTTGCCGCCAGGCTTCGTCCTTTAGCCGGTACTGGGCCACGGCCCGCAAAAGCAGCAGGGTGGTGTGATCCATCTTCCGCTGGCAGGCGATGCAGTAGGGTTCCAGCGGAGCCAGGGTAAGCAGGGCGGCCTGCGGCCGGCCCTGAGCAAGCTCCGCCATGGCCTGAGTAAAGTACTGGTAGCGCTTCATGATATTGATGCTGAGGGGGTCGCGCGGGGCCTTTTCCCGGTACCAGCTATCTACGGCATCGGTATCGCCAGTCCGCAGGTCAACGCGGCACAGCATGGCATCGATATTGGGCAAAAATCGGCTTTGGCCGCTTTCCGCGAAGCGCTGCCGCAGGCTTTCCAGCGTCCTGCGGGCATCCTGGGAGTGGCCGGCCGCCAACTGGCTGCGGGCCAGCAGGCCCACCGCGGCGAATTCAATATCCGGGGTGCCGTCCCGCTGGATCTCCCCCAATCGGGGCATCAGGGCCAGCATACGGGCGGTGATGTCCTCGCCTTTTTCAAACTTGCTTTCGGCAATGGCGCAATCCGGCAGACCCACGCCATCCCGGCCCAGAATGGCCTCCACCGGGACACGGATGGTCTGATAAAGCAGGTCATCCCGGCGGCTCCATTCGCTGAAGTCCTTGCCGCCGTTCATAATGCTGGGCAGGGCGCTGGTGACCGAAAAGGCCGGCAAGGTCACTTCCTTATTGACCAACAGCCGGTAGGCCGCGGGGATGATGGCGGTGAGATCGGTGACGCCGCGCTGCGGCAGGGAGATATCCAACCAGGCCAGCCGGCCCCGGGCCTGCCGCCCGGCCGCGTCGCTTTTGGCACGGCAGCGGGCAAACTGAGAAAGCGCCTGGTACCAGCGCTCGCTGCCCTCATAATCGGCCGCCAGGGCGCACAGCATACTCATGCCCTGCATCAGCGCCGGGGAGGCGGCGATCTCCTGCTCCGGCAGGCTGCGGTAGTATTTCTCCATCTCGCTGTAATGGCCCATGCCGGGATGAAGCTCGGCATTGCGCACCAGAAGCTCGGAGACCTTGGAATGATCCCCTGCCATGGTGTAGCACTCCAGCGCATGGCTGTAATCCTCTTTCAGCTCGTAGTAGAGGCCGCCGCGGCCCAGAACGGTGCGGCGCTTTTCCTCGCTGTATTCCCGGTCCATCTCCCACAGCAAAAAGGTGCGGAACTGCGGCCAGAACCGGAACCGCTGCACATCATCGGGGCGCAGCATGGTGGTATTGTGCTGAAGCCAGGCCAGGCGTTCCCCGGCGTGGGGATCGCCGCTGACCATGCGGGCCAGCTCGGCATCGAAGCTCTCAAAGGGGGCAAGCTCCAGCAGAAAACGGCGAATGGGCAGATCGAACCGGCGGTAGACCGCCGCCTCGAAGTAGAAAAAGACCTCGTGGTAGCCCTGGGCGATGAGCTCCGGGCCATAGGGGCGGCCACCGGCCATGCAGTGGGCGATGACCGCCACGCCCAGCGGGTAGCCGCTGGTTTCCCGCAGGATCTCGGAAAGCTCCGATTCGCTGACGGGGGTGCCCTGCTGCCGGAACAGGCTGCGGATATCCTCCCGGTCAAAAAGCAGGGCGTCGGCATCCAGCACCGCCATAAGCCCGGCATACTGGAAGGCCATGAGCCAGCCCGGCACCGCCCCGCGGGAAAGCAGGACGAACCGGCGGTCGCTGTACTCCCGGATGAGCTGGCACAGCGCCTGCTGATCCGGCTCCTCGGTCATCTGTCGCAGGTCATCGATCAAGAGGACCTGCCAGTCCTTATCATCCGCCGGCAGGGCGAAGTCCGGCTCCCCGGCGGTGAGAGAAAGCACCTGCTGCCCGGCAAGCAGCGTTTCGGCCAGGATGCTTTTGCCAAAGCCGCAGGGCGCGGTGAAAAACAGCACCCTGCCCCGTGCCATGAATTTTTGGTACTGTTCCCGGACAGACGGCCGGATGACTACATTTTTGGCCATGCGCTCCCTCCCTTTGCAACGGATTCATCCCGTGGGGGCCACGGGATGCCGAAGGGGACCAGTCCCCTTATGGTATGATGGATCGGCGGTATTTTGTGTTCTGGTCTTATTTTACCAGCCAAAGCGGGTGGTGTAAATCATCCCAAAGTATGAGAAAATACATGTTTTGCGGGGGATGAGGCACTCCCACAGGGGAGAGCCATGCCAAAGTTGCAACAGTGCGTGCGGATTGTGCAATTGACTTTATACACAAGGCTTTCTAAAATAAAAAGTGTAGATTGTGCACAATTTATTATGGAATCCGTTTTCGGATCGCGACCGAAGGCGGCAGATCACCGTTCACCTGAGAATAAAAATTACAGAAGGGAGGATCGCATGCAAAGCTCCGTGCTTAGCCTTGCATGTGAACTACTATGACAAAGTCAGCTGCCCAAAAGCGTGAGTGGCCGATCATTTTGATCGCGTTCCTCTTTATGTTCTTTTTCGGCCGGATTCTGGGCCCGTTCTCCGTGGTTACACAGGTCGGCTCCAATGCCCTGGGCGTATTTATCGGCGTTATTCTGCTTACAGTATTCACTTCCCAGTCCACCCTAGCTGCTATCCTGGGTATTATCGCCATGGTATACAGCGGCTTTTTGACATCCTCCGCCGCTGTTTCCAGTTGGATGGGCGGTTCTACCGTCCCCCAGCTGATCTTTGTATCTGCGCTGTGCGTGGCGCTCAAGGAAGCCGGCGTGATCGATGTGCTGGTGCGCAAGCTGCTTAGCATCAAGGCGCTTCGAGGACGCCCGGTCGCGCTGCTGTTCTCGCTGTTCTTCTCCAGCTTTATCGTTTCCATGTTCATTGGGTTTATCCCCACCGCGCTGCTGTACTTCGGCATTTATGAGTCCATCCGGGATGTGTGCGGCTATGATAAGCAGGATAGATTCTGCAAATTCATGCTGCTGGGCATCTACCTGGGCTGCATGGGTAATTTCTGCTTCCCCTTCAAGGGCATTGCCCTTACCATTTACACCCTTATCAATACCAGCATGCAGGGCTTTGGACTGAGCATCAATATGTTCACCTATATGTTCGTGTGCATCCTGGTCAATCTGGTATGGCTGTGCATCCTGGCCTTTATGATCCCCGGTGTATTTAAGTGCAATGTTGCCCCGCTGAAGGAGCTGGATATTGAAAATGTAGAGGCGCTGCGCAACATTCCCAAGAAATTTAATAAGCGCCAGAAGCTCATTCTCACCATCTTCTGCCTGTCCTTCCTGTATATCATCGTGATCCCGCTGCTGCCGAAGGACTTCCCCGGAAGCGCTGTTCTGGCTCCTATCGGCACTACCCTCATTTTCCTGCTGGCGCTGGGCATTCTGGGGCTTATCAAAGTAGACGGCAAGCCGCTGGCCAACCCCATGAAGCTGCTGAGTGAAGGCACCCTGTGGAATGTGGTGTGCATCGTTGGCTGCTTCACCTTCCTGGGCAATGCCATGGCTTCCGCTGATTTGGGCATTCGCGACTGGATCATCTCCCTGCTTAAACCCGTATTCGGCAATATGCCGCTGCCGCTGCTGCTGCTTCTCCTTACTATTGTTATCACCATTATCACCAACATCTGCAACGGCACCCCCCTTACCCTGTTGGGCAACGCGGCCATCATGCCTTTTGTATGCCAGATGCAGCTGGACACCGGGATCAGCGCATCTGTTACCGCCGCGACGCTGAGCCTGTGCGCCAACATGGCCTTCTTGACCTATGCAGGTACCATCTACGCCGCGCTGCTGCTGGACCGTGAGGAGATAGACAACCGCTTTATTTGGCACGATGCCATCAAGGTGATTCCTGTTTATATCATTGTGGTTTATGTGATTGCCCTTGGCTGCAGCTACATTCTGCCCTAACCGGCTTTTCCGGGACGATATGGCCTGTTCCCTTCTTCCCGCGCATCTGCTATAATACACTAAGAAACGAGGCATACCATCAATGGAAAAACCAAAGCAAATCACTGAGCAATCCCATTCCATCCCCGTTGCGGGGGAAGCGGATGTGATCGTAGTAGGCGGCGGCGTAGCCGGTGTAGCCGCCGCGGTTTCGGCCGCACGCAATGGCTCCCGGGTCATTCTGCTGGAGAAAAGCATCATCCTGGGCGGTCTGGCTACCCTGGGCCATGTCTGCATCTATCTGCCTCTGGATGACGGTTTGGGACACAAGGTATATGGCGGCCTGGCGGAGGAGCTGCTGCATGTCTGCATCCGCTACGGCTACGATAACCTGCCAGATTGCTGGCGGAACGGGCCCGATACCGTGGACACCCCCACCGGCCGCTACCGCACCAATTTTAATATCCCGGCTGCCGTGTGCGCACTGGATGAGCTGATGGAACAGGAAGGTATTCAGGTCGTTTTTGATACCAACTTCTGCGCGCCCATCATGGAGGGTAAAACCTGCAAGGGCGTCATTGTCGAAAACAAATCCGGACGCACCGCCTACCTGGCCAAGGCCTTTGTGGATGCCAGCGGCGACCTGGACCTAATGTTCCGGGCCGGCGCTCCCACCGAAACACAGCGGAGCATTGTTTCCCACTGGGCACATGAAATAGACCTGGATACCATGAAAAAAGGCCTGGAGACCGGGCAGGCCCTGCAGGCACTGCCGCTGCGCTGGCTGGGGCTTCGCCCCGATGCCGATAACAGCGAGGCGGAGATCCCCATGTACTATGGCACCACCAGTGAGGGCGTCAACGGATATATCCGTACCAGTCGCAAGCTGGCGCTGGACTACTTAAAGCAGCACCAGAGCCCCTCCTACGCGCAGATGACCCTGCCGCTTATGCCGCAGTTCCGTATGACCCGCCGGCTGGTTGGCAAGGAGCAGCTGGAGGTAGTGCCTGACCGGTATGTGGAAAGCTCAATCGGCTGCATGATCCACTCGCTGGAAATCCCTGCCGAAGTATACGAGTTCCCATACGGCGGCCTCATCGATACCGAGATCACCAACATTGCCGCAGCCGGAAGGATCGTTTCCGCCACCGGCCGCGGCTGGGAAGTCGCACGGTTTATTCCCGCCTGTGTTCTCACCGGTGAAGCTGCCGGCTTGGCTGTTTCCATGGCTGCCAAGGAGAACATCAGCCTGCAGGCGCTGGATGTGCCCGCCCTGCAGCACACTTTGGCCAGCCGCGGCGTCAAGATCCACATGGATGAAGCCCTGCGCCGGAACCGCCGCCCCCAGCCCGGAGAAAAGAAGGACCCCAAAAAGACGGATGCCACATCCGTTGTTCGGGCGGATTCCCTTTCCTACCGTCACTGAGACACTGAGGAAGCCCCGCTGCATTGCCTACCCGCTGCCATAACCAAAAGGAGGGCGCACTATGGAGATCCAATACCTGAAGACTGTACTGCTGGTGGCCACCCACCTGAATTTCAGCAAGGTCGCTGAGGAGATCCCCTGTGCGCCCTCCTCGGTCTCCCGGCAGGTGAAGTGTGTGGAGGAGGCCCTGGGCATCACCTTATTTGACCGTCCCGCCCGGGGCGAGCGCCTGAAGCTGACAGGGCCGGGCACCAGCGTTCTTCCCTATATCGCACAGGTGGTGGGACAATATGAATCGCTGGAGTTTCACATCAGCCGGCTGAAGGGCCAGGATGAGAAGCCCTATACCATCGGTCTTCCTCTGGGGCGCATCAGCATAAAAACCGAGTGCCTGCTGATGGAAAAATTCTATCTGTATGCCCCCGGGCACAATATTCAGTTTCTATTTTACCAATCCTCGGAGGTCGAAGCCTGCCTGCGCAGTCGGGAATTTGACGCGCTGCTGGTCACTCGTGTCTTTTGGCAGGAGGACCGTAATAAAACGCCTGCCTTCTGCACCATACCGGGTACCCGCTGTACCCTGCTGCACAATCAGCCGCTATGTATTGTCATGCGGGCGGACCACCCCTTGGCTGGACAAGCGGAAGTAGATGTGGGCGACCTGCGGGAGCAGAGCTTTATCCTGTACTATGATCCCATCCGGGAAGGGATCCGTACCGGAGATATTCAAACAGACGGTTTTCTCCGTCACTGCCAGCGAGCCGGATTTGTGCCCAAGCTGGAGATCATCTCCAAGAACATCTCCGAGCTGCGCAATGTATGCGTAGAAAACTACAACTGGGTCTACCCCACCTTCCAGCCGAACTGGATGCTTCCCTCTTCCCAGATTCGGGCTGTCCCACTGAAGGATCCCCTGTATGGCTCTGAATACTATCTGATTACCACCGAGGACCACACTGATGACACCGCTGAAATGGTCCGGCGGTTCTTCCAGCAAACCTTCTCTGCGGATTAAATCGCCCTCCGTAAATAAACAAACTGAAGTCCTCCGCATGGGATCCCACGCGGAGGACTTCAGCATATATATATTCGGTTTAGAATTCCGCAAAGCCGGTGGTGCGAGGGAAGGGCAGTACATCACGGATATTCGGGATGCCGGTGACATACATGATGAGCCGCTCGAAGCCCAGGCCGAAACCGGCGTGGCGCGCGCCGCCGAAGCGCCGCAGGTCGAGGTACCACCAGTAGTCCTCCTCATTCAGCCCCAGCTCGTGGATGCGGTCCAGCAGGATGTCCAGACGCTCCTCACGCTGGCTGCCGCCGATGATCTCGCCGATGCCGGGCACCAGCAGGTCCACGGCCGCCACCGTCTTACCATCATCGTTCAAGCGCATATAGAAGGCCTTGATCTCCTTGGGATAATTGGTAACAAAGACCGGTTTGCCGAAAATCTTTTCGGTGAGGTAGCGCTCATGCTCAGTCTGCAGGTCCACACCCCAGCTTACGGGGTACTCAAACTCCACATCGGCCTTTTGCAGCCGCTCGATGGCCTCGGTATAGGTGCAGACGGCAAAGTCGCTGTTTACCACATGGTTCAGGCGTTCCAGCAGGCCCTTATCCACAAAGTTATTGAAGAATTCCAGCTCGCGGGGGCACTGCTCCATCACATAGCGCAGCACATATTTTATCATATCCTCCGCCAGCACCATATTGTCCTCCAGGTCGGCAAAGGCGATCTCCGGTTCGATCATCCAGAACTCGGCGGCATGGCGGCCGGTGTAGGATTTTTCCGCGCGGAAGGTGGGGCCGAAGGTGTAGATCTTGCCAAAGGCCATAGCCATACACTCACCCTCCAGCTGACCGCTGACGGTGAGATTGGTGGCTTTGCCGAAGAAATCCTGGCTGTAATCGATCTTGCCGTCCTCGGTCAGGGGGGGATCGGCGGGATCGATGGTGGTGACGCGGAACATCTCGCCGGCACCCTCGCAGTCGCTGCCGGTGATGAGCGGGGTGTGCGCGTACACAAAGCCGCGCTCGGTAAAGAACCTATGGATGCCCTGGGCCGCAACAGAACGCACCCGGAATGCCGCGCTGAAGGTATTGGTGCGGGGACGCAGGTGCTGGATGGTGCGCAGGAACTCCATGCTGTGGCGCTTTTTCTGCAGGGGATAATCGGGGGTGGAGGCGCCCTCCACGGTGATCTTCTCCGCATGGATTTCAAAGGGCTGCTTGGCCTCGGGGGTCAGCAGCAGACGGCCGGTGACAATAAGCGCCGCGCCGACATTCTGGCGGGAGATCTCATCGTAATTGGCCAGTTTATTTTCCTCAAACACCACCTGCAGATTGCTGAAGTAGCTGCCGTCGTTCAGCTCGATGAAGCCAAGGGCCTTGCTGGAGCGCAGGGTGCGCACCCAGCCGCAAATAGTGACCGGCTCCGCGGTGTAGCGCTCCGGCTCCGCAAACAGTGCTTTGATCTCTACTCGTTTCATGGGTCTTATCCTTCCTTTTTTCCGAAAGTGATTTATAATATTATAGTACGCCAAAGGGCCGGGCGCAATCCTTTCTTTGCCCGTAATGCGAAAAATATCTTTTAGGGCAACTTTTTTGCAAAAAGGGGGTTGCTTTTATGCCGGTAATACGGTATAATAAATTCTCGTCAGGACTTTTACTTGACCCATCCTGATAACGACATGGAGATGTCGCCTAGTTGGTCGAGGGCGCACGACTGGAAATCGTGTAACCGTCAAAAGCGGTTCGAGAGTTCGAATCTCTCCATCTCCGCCAAAGAAAACCCCGCAGAAATGCGGGGCTTTCCTTTGTTTGTGCGGGCTTTCAGGCTTTTTACACTTTGCGCTTATTGCTTATTTTTTGCGCTTTTTTGCGTCTCAAGGGCACAGAAAAAGCACAAGCAAATATAGTAAAATCCCCCCTCCTAGGTGGAGGGGGGATTGCTGCGTTTAGGCCTTGATGAAGTATTTATACACTGGGTTTCCACCCTTGGCATATGCCTCTGCTTCCACACAGCGGCTATATATGCTGGATGCAGTATACTTATCTCCAAGGAGGTTCTTCTGCGCTTTGTATATGGAGTACTTATACATATCAATTATACTTTCCAAACAGCAAGCCGCGCGGATCATTGCGACCCGCGCGGCTTTGTTCAGGAAGAGATTATGAAAAAGATGTAGGAAGATATCTTAATTACTTGACCATCGCAGCCTTTTTGGCCTCTTTCTTGGCCTCCAGCCGGCTTACAATGACGGCACAGGCCGCATCGCCCACGATATTGATGGTGGTACGACCCATATCAAACAGACGGTCGATACCATAGATGAGCAGGATGCCCTCCACGGGGATTCCTACGCTGGTGAGCACCATCGCCAACATTACCACACCGGCGCCGCTAACGCCCGCCGTACCAATGGAAGCCAGGGTCGCGGTCACTACTACCATGACCAATTGGCCAACAGTCAGATTCATGCCGTAGCAGCAGGACAGGAAGATGGTATTAACAGCCATGTAAACGGCGGTGCCGTCCATGTTGATGGTCGCACCCAGCGGCAGCACAAAGGAGGAAACCTCCTCACTGGCGCCCAGGTTCACGGCACATTCCTTATTGATGGGCAGGGTAGCCACACTGGAGGTGGAGGAGAATGCAAAGACCATTGCGGGGATCATGCCCTTGAAGAACTTGAAGGGGCTCATGCCGCCCATCGTCTTAACGGTGATGGAATAGGTGATAACGGCGTGCAGGATGTATCCCAGATACGCAACACCCAGTACCTTTGCCAGATCGCCCAGAATTTCCGGGCCCTGGTTGGAAACGACCCAGGTCATCATGCAGAATACGCCGATGGGAGAGATCTTGATGATGAACATCATCACCTTCATGAACACTTCGTTCAGGCTCTCGAACAGCTCGGCCGTTGCCCGGCCCTTTTCTCCGGTAAGGATGATCCCGGCACCGATGAGCAGCGCAATGACAATGATCTGCAGCATCGAGGCGTTGGCGAAGGGTGCCACGATATTACTGGGGAAGATATCGACGAGGGTGGTCATAAAGTCAGCGCTGGTCGCTTTATCCCATGTGCCCAGCCCCTCGGTGGAAAGCTGCGGGAACCCGCCCTTAAAGATGTTGGCAAGCACCAGGCCGATGATAAGCGCCACAATGGTGGTGCCGATATAATAGACCAGCGTTTTCCAGCCGATGGAGCCGACCTTTTTGATATCCTTCATGCTGATCATGCCGCAGACCATCGAGAACAGCACGATGGGCACTACAATGAACTTGAGCAGATTGACAAAGATGGTACCAATGGGCTTAATAAACTTGGTGGCAAAGGCCGCGCCGCCGGGTACATATACCAGCCCCCAGCCGATGCCCGCACCGATGATGAGTGCTAAAAAGATCCAGAATGCCAGCGACAGCTTCTTTTTACCGGTTGACATGATGTTTACACCTCGTATCACAAAGAATTAATATGGTTCACAGTATAGCACTTAATTTTCATTTGTAAATACTTTTTGCAAGTTTTTATTTCTCTTAAATTCATTTTTATGCTCCGTACAGGCGAGATGCTCCCTATTTTACGCTTTTTTAGCTAATATGACGAACATTTTTGCATGTTGCGGTTTTCCGTCACTTCATTTCGCGCAATATCCCCTCTCTATTTCCTGCAAGATCCGGCGTTCGGCCCGCAGGGCGTTCCGGCTTTGCCGGAACTGGGCGGCCAAAGGCCGCCTACGCCCGCCTGCGGCGCAAGCAACAAAAGCCCGGCAGGAATCCCCCTGATTCCCACCGGGCCTTCCGTTTACATCAGCGTCACCGTCACCGCTTCCTTGGGCCGCGCCATAAAGCGTGCCCGCCAGGTCACGGTTTCCACCGGCTCATAGTGCAGCGAAGAATACGCCGCGCGCACATCCTCCCCGGCTTCATCGCCTTTGCCCGAAACAAAAACCGCCGTCGGGCCATCCGCTCCACCGATGATCCCGATGCAGGCGCTCTCCTGCGCCGTAAAGCCGCTTTCCACTTTGCAGGCTCGGGCCTCATCGCCGGGCGCCGCATCTACCAGCACAAAGTCCCCCACCGGCAGCGGCGGCTCCAGCGTGTACTGCATCTCTACATATTCCGTCGGGAATTCCATCCCCACCGGGGGCAGCAGGTTGCTGTCCATCGTTTCCGGCGTCAAAGAGAGCACCCGCAGCGTATGGGTCAGCCCTGTGCGGGGGTCGGTCAGCGGCACTGTTTTGCCCGGCTCTGCCGTAAATGTGCCCCCGTCCACTGCTTCTTTCTCGGCCGTCATGGTCAATTCCACCGTTTCCGGTTTCAATTTTCCGCCATTCCACAGGCAGCACACCCGCCAGATGGCCCAGCCGCAGTCCCGTTCCAGTTCATAATGTTCCAGCACCCGGTCAGCATCCTCATCGCAGCAGCCGTCCTCCGAGCGCCAATATCTCCCATAGCCAGTGCTTTCCCGCAGCGGCTGGCCGTTTACCGTCACCTCTGCCCGGAAGCGCTCCTCCAGCGGGTTTTCGTTCTCCATCTGCTCCTGCTCCGCCGGGGTCAGCTCCCGCCGGGGCTCGCCGTTTTCCTCCAGCCCCCACTTTTCCGCAAAGCGTTCCAGCGCCTCCAGTGGTACCTTTTTCAGCAGATCCAACACCACCCCCTCGCTGCAGCAGTACATGGCCGGTACCAGCCATTCCTCTTTGCCCCAGGTAAATGTCTTCCCCAGCGTGATTTCTCTGCCGGGGCGGTGCCGTGGCTTCTTTCCGCCAAACCCGTACTCAAAATAAACCGCCCATTCCTGCGGTTCGCATTTCACCGGATGCAGCAGTTCTTCATATTCCTTCTCAAACCGCAGACCGGAGCAGTCTGTTTCCGCCCGCACTTTCTTGAGATATCGCCACGGTTCCTCCATTGGGGTCAGGCCGCACTTCTCTTCAATCTCCCGCATCACCGCCCGCTGATCCTCGGTCGGCGGATATTCCCGCAGGTACTCCTCAAACTGCGCTTCAGTCCACATCCACGCCTGCTCCAGCGCGGCGGTATCTCCGCAGGCCAGCAGCAGCCGCAGGAAGTCCCCCATATCCCGTGCCAACGGCTGCACGCAGTCCTGACCCGGGTTCATGGGACTTACCGAAAAGATGGTCTCCCCATAGCCCTTCACGGTGCAGAAGTGGATGCCATCCACCCCCGCCCAGCCGAAGATCTTAGCCCCTTTCGGCGTGCAGGTGTAGCGCACCGCATTGCGGCCGCCCTCGGCGCCCAGCGCCCCCAGGTCAATATGCATTCTCTTAAATTCCGTATAGGTCATGGTTCTCCTCCTTTTTGCGTCCCACTCATGCTTTGTACTATCCCATGGTTTTGCCCCTGCTTTTTCATCCGCTAAAAATCCAGTTCCAGGCCTGGGCAGCCCCCTGCAAAAGCCGGGATCGCCCGCGGCACCGACCGCTTCGCGGACTGCGGCGGCCTACGGCCGCCGCGCGGGGCTCCGCCCCGCGGTGCTGCGGGCGATGGCTGTCTCTCATGGCTCCTACCGTTTTTACCGCAGCTTCTTTTTCCGCTCCCGTACCAGCAGCACCACTCCTACGATCAGCAGCACGGTCAGCGCCGCTACCAACCATTCCAGGTCATACTTCTGCACAAAGTACTTCCAGCTGTGGCCGGTCACATTGCTGTTCCACCAGTATTGCCAAGTGCTGCGGTCGGTGCTCCACACCTTGCGGGGGATCATCACCTCCACAAACCGGGAAGCGATATAAATGATCACATTCCCCCAAAAGCCCAGCATCGCCATGCAGCCCCCGGCGATCACCTTTCCGTTCGTCCGGTGCGGCTTCTGCGCTACGGCAGCGGCCGGCCCCTCCGGGCTTTCCCGTTCCTCATCCAGCAGGTAATCCGCCGATACCTCAAACAGCCGGCTGAGCTGCCGCAGATTTCCGGCATCGGGCTGCGCCGTACCGCTCTCCCACCGGGAAACCGCCTGGCGGGAAAGATCCAGTTTCTCGGCCAGTTCCTCCTGGGAAAGCCCCTGGCTTTTGCGCAGCTGCACTATCTTCTCCGATAATTTCATTGCAAGGTACCTCCGTTTGATTGGTGCCTCCATCCTACCAAAGCTCACCCGGCAAATCCACCGCGTCCGCTTCCCATTCGCGCAACAAGAGTTTACATTTCCTCTTTTTCGTCGTATTTCTCCAGGAAGCTGTGCAGCTCATCGTCATCGCCCATCCGGTAGCCCACCGCTGTGGCCAGGTTCACATTGTGCATACTGCGGAAGATATTGATATCCACATTTTTATTGTGCTGCTTCATCTCGGCGATCAGCCGCTTCATCTCCCGGCGGGCGCTGTCCTCCTCGTGGTGTTCGGTCCGCTCGGTAAAGCGGCAGGCGCACTGCAAAAAGTGCAGGTTATTATATTTTCCCCAGCTGATAATATCCTCCTCCCGCACCAGGTACAACGGCCGGATGAGCTCCATCCCCGCAAAGTTGGTGCTGTGCAGCTTCGGCAGCATCGTTTTGATCTCCGCCCCGTACAGCATACTCATCAGCGTCGTTTCTATCACATCGTTAAAGTGGTGCCCCAGCGCTATTTTATTGCAGCCCAGCGCCTGCGCCTCCTTATACAGGTAGCCCCGGCGCATCCGCGCGCACAGGTAGCAGGGGGAGCCCCCCTCCGACTCATCCACCACCCCGAAGATCGGGCTTTCGAAAATGCGGATCGGCAGCTCCAGCGTGCGGGCATTCCGCTCAATGAGCGCCCGGTTGGGCGGGCTGTACCCGGGGTCCATCACCAGGTACTCCGCCTCAAAGGGAAAATCGCTGTACTTCTGCAGATGCTGCATACACTTGGCCAGCATCATACTGTCCTTGCCCCCGCTGATGCACACGGCAATACGATCCCCCGGTTTAATCAGCTCATAGTCCTTGCATCCCCCGATAAACCGGTTCCATATCGTCTTGCGGTATTTGGTGATGAGGCTGCGCTCCGCCAGCTCTCCTGCAGTCATCTCTTTCGGCATTTTTCTGCCCTCCCGATGGTTTTTGTTTCTACCGCCTAATGATACCATACCCCCTGCCCCACCGCAAGCAATGATGTTTCCCCAGCCCGCATCCCGCTCCTTTTCCAGCCCCTGCCCACCGCAAAATACGGCCCGCAGGGCACCCCATCCTCCGGATGGGGCCGGCGGCCGAAGGCCGCCTGCGCCCGGCTTCGCCGGGCGGCCCTGCGGGCCACCCCCTCCCCCATAAAAAATCTCCTCCGCCGCGCGCCCCGCATGGCAGAGGAGATTATCTTTTTACCCGTGATGTTCCTCGTTTTCGTTGGTGTGGATGTTGATAAACTCTGCCCGCATCTTGGAATAGAGGATGGTCTGACTGCTGTAAAGTCCGCAGTAGCCGGAAAGCAGATAGCTGATGGCGCACGCCATCGCAAAGTACAGCACATCACCGGTGCTAAATAGCTCAATGCTCAAAAATACTGAGGCAATGGGACAGTTCACCGCCCCGCAGAATACCGCCACCAGGCCAATGGCCGCGCCAAAGCCCGCCGGCAGCCCCATGGCACCGCCCAGCACGCAGCCAAAGCACGCTCCCACGAAGAAGGAAGGCACCACCTCGCCGCCCTTATAGCCAAACCCGATGGTCACCGCGGTAAACAGCAGCTTCCAAAGCCACGCCCACGGCTCCACATCGCCGCTCACGGCACGCTCCACCATCTCCATCCCGGCGCCATTGTAATTGGTGTTGCCTACCAGCAGCGTCAGTACGATCACCAGCGCACCGCCCACCAGCACCCGTCCGTATGGGTTCGGCAGCAGCCGCGCCGCCAGTTTCCCGGTCTTTTGCAGCCCGCGGCAGAATAAAATACTCACCACCGCGCAGCCGATGGCCAGCAGGATCACCAGCAGCATGGTCCAGGGGTCCAGCCCCGGATCCGCCACCGCAAAGCGGGTCGGCGGCACCCCCATCAGCAGGCTTACCAGATAGCCCACCAGTGCGGCCGTCAGGCAGGGAATCAACCCCGCATAATAGAACACCCCCACGCTGATGACCTCCATCGCGAAGATGGCCGCCGTCAGCGGCGTCCCGAATAACGCCGAAAATACCGCGCTCATCCCGCACAGGGTGGCCAGCGGCAGATCCTTCTCCCCCAGCCGCAGCAGCCGCCCGGCCTCAAAGCCGATCCCCCCGCCGATCTGCAGTGCCGCGCCCTCGCGTCCGGCACTGCCGCCGCCCAGGTGGGTCAGCACTGTGGAAATAAAGATGACCGGCACCAGCAGCACCGGCACATTCTTGCCAAAGTGCACCGATTCTATGACAGCGTTGGTATCCTTGCCCTCTACCTTGGTCACGCGGTACAGTCCCACAATAATAAGCCCCAGCACCGGCAGCAGGTACAGGATCCACGGATGCGCTGCCCTCATTTGGGTGGCATAGTTGACGCCGATGTGGAACAGCGATCCGATCACCCCGCCGATCCCTCCGATCAGCGCCCCCACCGCCAGCCACTTGGCCAGCGCAGCCGGGTATGCCCCTATGTGCGCCGCGATCTTTTTCCATTTTTCCATGGTATTCCGCCCTTCTCTCCCTGCTCATTTTCCACAAAATCCTCTTATTTATAGCACCTTTCCCCACCGGTGTCAATGATAAAGCCGCACCCCATCTGCCCGGCGGCATACAGGGGCGGCTCATTTCGTCCTCAGCTTTTTATGAAAATGTAATTTAAGATCAGGCTACTTCAGCAAGCTTCTTCATCACTCTTGCGGAAACTTCAGCATAGTAGGCGGCATCCGCATCAGACAAACTCTTACTATCGATGGCATCGAGCTTTGCCATCATATCAGAGTATTTACCCATATAGTCAGCAAGATCGCTCATCATGGAAACCTGATCAGTAGATGCTTTATACTTCTTCTTATATCATATCCTAAACCCAAAAGAAAGCTAATTTTGTGCAAATTTTCACTTGTGGTCAAAAGCCCACTTTACTTCGCCCTGCTCCCCCACCAAAAAAGCACCCCTCCGGGTGCTTCTTTCGTGCCGCCTATCTGCCTATATCCCATAGTGGATCACCCACCTGTTTTCCCGCTCGGCCCGCCGCAGCAGGGCCGCCAGCTCCGCCATGCGGCCCTGCCGGGTCACCGCTTCCCGCAGCCCCGGCAGCGTCTCCGGCGGTATCAGTGTGATACCGGTATAGCATAGTCCCCTGCCCGGGCGGTCCACCGTGTGCCAGTACATCGGCAGCCCCAGCGTTTCGGGCAGCAGCCGCTCTATCTCGTCATCCTCCACCGGGATGCAACGGTATTTCCCCGGCTCATATTTCTCAAACCGCTGCCCCGCCGCCGGCGCCTGCGGCATCATGCCAAATTCATGTCTCGCCATTTCCCCTCCTGTAATACATACTGTATAATTTCATTGTTTTATCCGGCTTATAGCGGGATCTTCGCCTCCCGCAGCCGCTTTTTGCGTTCCTTCCAGTCCGGCATCACCTCGGTCACCACCGCGTGGAACGCCGGGGAATGATCCGCCCGCACCAAGTGCGCCAGCTCATGCACCATGATGTACTCGGTGCATTCCATGGGGGCGTGCAACAGCCGCTCATTCATCGTGATGACCGCCGTGGCCGGCTGACAGCTCCCCCACCGGCTGGTCATCCGCCGGGTGCGCAGCATCGGCCTGGGGATGTTCCACCGGGCAAACCGGGGGTACCACTGCTCCAGCACCGCCGCAAAAAGCTCCCCGCAGATTTTCTTCCACCACCCCGTCAGGAGCCGTTCCGCTGCCTTTCGGTCGGCCAGGTCGGGCAACGTCAGCACCAATTGGTTTCCTCGCAGCTCAGCGCCTTTGGGGCTTCCCTTCCGCAGCACCAGCTCCATCTCCCTGCCCAAGCAGGGCAGCTTCGCTCCATTCTCTACCGTCAGGGCCTCCTGCAGACGCTCGTTTTGCCAGCGTTGCCGGGCCTTTTCTATCATCCCGGCATGGCTCCTCACAAATTCATCCACCGCTGCCGCGGACACCCACCCCGCCGTCGAAACATGGATGCTCCCATCCGGCCGCACCCGCAGGTTTAGGTTCTTCACCCGCTTTTTCTGCCACTCATAGCTCAGGTCGGTACCATCCACCCACAGTTCTCTGCGCACGGCACACCCCCCTTTCCGTCCTCGTCCACTCCCTGCAGAATCCGGGCATCGGGCCGCAGGCCGCCCGCCCTCCGGGCGGGCAAACGGGCATCCGCCCGTTTCGGCGGCTCCGCCGCCGGGCCTGCGGCCCGCGCTCTCCGTCTCTACCAGGTCATCCCCTCAGCAGCAGGGCCCCCAGCGCCCACAGCAGGTACACATGCGCCGGGTAGAACCAGTAGAACAGCCAGCGCGGGGAATTCCCCCGCTCCCCGTTATACATGGCCAGCGGGATAGCCGCGAAGACCATCATCCACTGGTAATAGGTGAACAGCAGCGTTACCGGCGAACCGTTCAGCAGCAGGATGGGGGTAAGGTACAGCACCAGGCAGGACACCACATAGGCGGTCAGCTGCATGCTTCTTTCCCGCCGGAAGAAATACAGCAGTACCCCGATCATCAAAAATTCGATGCCGCCCTCGCAGGTATAGGGGCTGGGCAGCAATGTAGTGGTCAGCAGGCTGGCTGCTGCGGTGGGGAGCACCGCTTCCAGCAGCAGCGGCAGCACAAACGGCCCTGCCACCAGCAGGATCCCATCCCAGCGGCGCTGTTCCATCCGCTTTAGCCCCTGCAGGATCACCAGCAGCAAAAAGAAGGTAGCACAGATGCCATTGGTAGGGGTGATGCCATCCGGCCGCAGACCCCCGGCATATTGCCGCAGCAGGGCATTGGTGATCCCCATACCCACCGCCACCGCATAGACCCGCAGCAGGTATTTTTTATAATTTCTCGTCCGGCCAAAGCCCTCCACCACAAAGAAGAGGAAGATGGGTGCGGCCAGTCTCCCCACCCAGCGCAGCGGCTCCGGCAGGTACAGGTAGTAGGCCATATGGTCCAGCAGCATGGTGAACAGCGCCAGAACCTTGAGGGCGGACGCAGAAAGGGATGGCTTCATGGTTCCTCCTTGGCGGGATGGGATGGGGGCCCGGTCGGGGCGGGACCCGGGTGGCCCGCTGTTTTATTCAGACTTGCACAGGGGGCAGGATCCGGGCCGCAGGCCGTTTCGGCTCCGCCGAAACACGCAGGCAAAGCCTGCGTCGACCGCCTTCGGCGGCCGGGCCTGCGGCCCGCGCTCCTCTCCCCCGGCACAGATGTTACTTCTCCAGCAGCTTCTGCGCAGCGGCGTGGTCGGGGGTGGTCAGCATGGTGTAGTAGGTTTCATAGATGACCATGCCCGGCCGGGCGCCGTTCGGCTTTTTGATGTTCTTCACCAGCGTGTAGTCAATGGGCACACGGCTGCTCTCCCGCCCGCTGCTGTTGCAGGCGGCCAGCATGGCCGCTTCCTCTATGGTTTGGTCGGGCAGCTCCTCCAGCGGGGTGCCGCCGGTCAGCAGGATCACATGGCTGCCCGGCTGCTTTTGGATATGGAACCACAGGTCGCTGCCATGGGCGGTTTTCAGGGTCAATTGGTCATTTTGCAGGTTATTGCGCCCGCACAGGATGGTATATCCATCGCTGGAGCGGTACCGCAGCGGGGGCAGGGTGCCGCCCCGGCGCTTTTGCAGCGGCTTTTGGCCCTTGGGGGTCAGCGTTTTCAGGTAACCCTGCTGCCGCAGCTCCTCCCGGATCTCCAAAAGCTCGCCTTCGGTGGTGGCCCGGCGCAGCGCCTCCTGCACCGACTCGATGTAGGCGATCTCCTCCTCGCATTCGGTGATGAGGCGGCGCAGCGCCGCTTCGGCATTGGCGGCCTTGCGGTATTCGGTGTAGTATTTCTGCACATTGCGGCTGGGGGTCAGGCGTCCCTCCAGCGGGATGGTCACATTGACCGGCGGATCGGCGGTATAGTCCTCACAGGTCAGGGCGGTCATGCCCTTTTCCAGCCGGTACAGGTTGGCGCTCAGCAGGTCGCCGTAGAGCCGCAGCTGATCCCGGCCGGCGCTTTTTTCCAGCTCCTGCAGGCGTACCGCCCGCTTGCGCACCAGCCGCTCGTGGATGGAGGTGACCTGCCGGCGCAGTCCCTCCCCCGCCAGCTTTACCCCTTCGCTGCCGGTTTTCAGCCGGTAAAATTCCTCCAGCAGCTCGCTGCAGGTGGGGTAAGGCGTCTGCGTGATATTCGTTTCCTCATACTGCCTTTGCGTCAGAAAGGTAAAGTCCGGCTTTTCGCCGCCCAGCAGCAGCGGTGTGCCGCCCTCCGGGGCCAGTGCCGCCGCCCATTCCCCCAGTACGGCGGAAACGGTGGCCCGCTGCACCGGGGAAAGGGCGCTAACCGTCGGATCGCCCGGGGCAATGCGGTAGGAAAGCTCCCGGCAAATGAGGGGGGAAGCCCCCTCCAGCACCGCCAGCAGCGCCTTGCTGAGAGGAAGATCCGGCCCGGAAAGCAGCCGGTCGGCAGCATCCAAAGGGGAGGTCATGGTAAGATCCAACTTCTCCTGCCGCGGCGGGTAGGCATACTCCAGCCCGGAAAGCAGCGGCCGGCTTTCGCTTGCCGCAAAATCCACCCGGTGGATGGCGTCAATGACCTTGCCGTTTTCGCCCACCAGCACCAGGTTGCCCTGCCGCCCCATCAGCTCGCACACCAGCCGGAATTTGGCCCGGTCGCCCAGTTCATTGGTCGCCTCAAAGTGCAGGGTGAGGACGCGGTCCAGCCCCTGCTGGGTCACAGCGGTCAGCCGCCCGCCGCCCAGGTGCTTGCGCAGCAGCAGGCAGAACATCGGCGGGGTGGCCGGGTATTCAATGGGGATGGCCGAAAAGTGCAGTCGTGGGGCCGCACCGGCCAGGATCACCAGGCGGCGCACCGGCCCCCGGTTGTGCAGGTGGATGACCACGCAATCCCGGTTGGGCTGGCCTATTTTATCCACCCTGGCCCCGATCATCGGTTCCAGCTCCTGTTTTATCTTGTGCAGAAATCCGCCGTCAAATGGCATAGGGATCACTTCCTTTTGGTTTGGGTATGGATGGTGCAGGGGGCTAGCTCGGGCCGCAGGCCAAACCGTCCGTAGGACGGTTTCAGCGGGCTTCGCCCGCTGACGGCGGCGCTCCGCGCCGCCGGGCCTGCGGCCCGCTCTCCCCTGCCCCCTGCAAAAATGTGCGTGGGGGCAGAGACCGCGGGCTCCCGGGGCGCAGCCCGTTTCGGCAAAGCCGAAACACACAAGCATTGCTCGTGTCGCCCGCCTGCGGCGGG